>OGNF01000111.1_pt1 | contig 86886 bp, 70 predicted proteins | sample 1573321 | NCBI WGS metagenome assembly OGNF01 (sample SAMEA2581911, study PRJEB24529) | metagenome | biome: Human gut stool | place: China | collected 2011 | reverse complement strand
AGATAATACTCAGATTGAAAATAAGAAAAAAGAAGTACAGGAAATTATTGAACGATTAGAAAATTTATTTGTTGTTGCGATATTGACAAATATAAAAATAAGGGATATCATAAAACAGTAAATATAATCTGCGAGTTGTAGATCAAAACCGAGCAAATGTTGGGGTAACAAAATTGGAGTACTGTGATTTTATCATTGTATTTGTTTTCGTGTATTCAACCTTACCAGTTCGGTAAGGTTTTTTTGTTTCCACAACGAGAAATGGAGGAAAACAAAATGAAAAAGAAACTTGTAATTGCACTTATGGGATTAAGCAAGGGAGGGAAAACATCATTTATAAATTCGCTTTCTCATAATCCGAAAGAAATGTTGGCAGTTCATGCCAAGAATGAAGCCAGAACCAAGGTAACAGTTAATTATGAATTAGTGTCCTATGGAGAAATAATAGAAGCTGTAGTGATTAACATAGGTTGGAATAAGGCTCGTATTGCTTGCGGAGGTGACTATAAGAATTTTGATTCTTATAATAAGGCTTGTGATGAAGATGAGATATATAAGGAGTTAGGACTTCAGAAAATATCAGGTTGTAAGAACATGTTTAGTGAATTGAATAAGCAGATTGTTCAAATCGAGCAGTCTATGACAGTTGATAAGGTAATGACACTCATTAATATTGAACGAATGGATGAGTACATTACAACAATCACTATTCAGGTTCCAGCGAATGAATACTTGTCGGCAATATTAACTAAAAATGGTATGACATTGGTACTCAAAGATACGAGAGGTCTTTTGGACCTAATGATTGAGGAAGGCAACAATAATACTAAAACAGTATATATGAAGCCTTTAGCTGAATTGGGATTAGATGGAATTAATGGGATCATTTTTATGAGTGAAGGTACGTTTCAAGACAGTATTGCAAAAATGTATCGTAGAATGCTTAAAACTGTAATGAATGCAGTTCCTGTATTCTTGGCATATAGAGATAAAACAATCTGTGAAGAATTTATTGAAGATGTACCTACTGCCAAAAATGTGATTGATAACAAGAAAAAGAATATAGATATGTTTGAGGACAGATTCTACGAAGCATTAAATTTTTTGAAAAATGTAGGAATTGTTAATGATATAGACGGGGATCTTGAATTTGCTACGTTTAACTATTTCAAAAAACTAGATGTAGAATATCTGTTCCCGGAATGTATGTATCTGTCAAGGATTAAGCGTGGAAGATCTACAAAAGAGAATCCGTTGGAAGATGAAACTTTCGTAAATTATACTCTTTACACAACATATATCATGAGCGATGTAATTAGCAAGTTGTTGGGATATTACGATGATATTTTTAATGTGTTTAGAGGAAATACATTATCAGATGTTTTAAGAAAGCATCGCTATGAATTTCAGGAAGATGTGGAAAGAGACTTCAAAGAGTATGGATATAAGTATCATACGGAATATGCACGTCCGCAAGTGGATTATGAGAATGCTGATAGCATTTCGGACAAAATGTGTGATGTGGGAGTTGATATTTTAGGTCCGAGAGATGGTATTACTTCTATGACTGGAAGAAAAATGAGATATGTTGCGTCGGGTGTATCTGGGGTAACAATTGAGAGGGCATTAAGAAAATGGATTAATAAACAAACATTTTATAATGAAATAAATATGGAATCCGCATTGGATGATAATAAAAAAGCTGATGTCATAAAAAAAGCATTGTCATACGTGCTACAGAAGCGTTTTGTGGATTATTATGCGACTATTCAGGGATATAACTGTATGAATAGATATATCATAAGGGACAATATTGAGGCAATTCGTGAAAAGAATGTATGCGAATCTAAGGCTATGTATGAGTATGCTGGTTTTGTGTTAGATGCCTTTTGCAATGAGCTTGAACAGGTTGGTAATGAAGCTGTCTGGGAATTGATAGTAGATTGTGGAAAAAATTCTGAAATCAAGTATTAGGAGGCGTAGGCATATGATGAAAGCAGTAAAGTGTAAAAATTGTGGGAAAAGATTATTTGACATTGCAGCGGAGGGGAAGATAAGGACAAAGTGCTCGAAATGTGGAAGAATTGTTACTATAGACATTTCATTAGACAGTAGTGTTAAAATTAAAATGATTCAGAAAATTGCATAAGTGCTACCTAGCAATGGCAACAAACTGATTGACCGAATGGCAGGAGTTACTTGGATATAGAAATCTATATCTGAGTAGCTCCTTTTTATTTTGGAGGTTTGGTAAATGAAAATTTATAAAATTGAAGATAGCGGACATCGCATAAAGTCATATAGAAAGAAAATGCAAATGGCGCAAGAAGAACTTGCAGATAAGATTGGAATTTCAAGGGAGTATTTAGGAAGAATAGAAAGGGGGAAGAATGGAATATCAATTGATTTGGCGATTATATTGAGTGATGTTTTTCTGGTTAGTGTGGAAGAGGTTTTGGCGATAGATACTGGAAAGAGTAAATTAGTAAATGAACTGTCAGAGGCGATTATTAAAGTACTTGATGAGAACAATTTGTTCACAAAATGTAGTGAAATGAGAACAAATTGTTCTTAAAAAGAAAAAGTAAATAGAGATAGAATTAGTACAGGGTTAACAGCAACTGAAGACAATTCAGCTGGTAAGTTTGATACACAGATAGAAAATATCATCAATATGGAATCTTTTGACAGAGAGAAAATCCAGAAGGTAATCAAAAAAGTGATTATCAATGGAGAGGACAATATAGAGATTGTATGGAATACAGATGATCCATTTTTCAGGTAAGATGGATGTTTAAAGAGTGTGGAGTGCCGAGGAAATGTGGCACTCCTTTCTTCTGCAAGCATAAATATTGCTTTCAATATATTGCAATAGCAGGTATAATGGGAAGTGATATTTGAGGGTACAAAAAAATGAAATTTTTTTTGGTCTGGGGTTGACACGAGCCAGAGGCTGGAAAACGACAGCATACGTGGTCGGAACGTCAATGCAGTATAGGTACGGACTCTCAGAACATGACGCAATGAAGAGAAGACGGGCGGATTACTACGTAAAATACAAATATGAAGTAGATGGTAAAAGTTATTACCATGACATGATAACAGAGTTTAAAAACTGGAAAAATGAGATTACCGTATGGTACGATAAGAACCATCCCAAGCGGCATGTGACCAGCGAATATTCAGAAAGCAAACGAATATATTACGGATGGGTGTTTACGATTGTACTTACCCTTGCGGCGTTCCTTTCCGGATTTTCCTCCTAGGAGTTTTTACACTTCCTCGTTAAAAATTTCTAAAAAGGAATTGTATATGCCGGCAGACTCGACCCGTATGGGTTTTTGTTTTTCCCGGGGGAGAGGATTCAGAGCGTGCAGTTTTTCCGGCGGGTGACGCACTTTCAGCTTGTGATCCGGCTGACGGACGGCGTGCGCGTCTACCGGGTGAATAAGAGAATGATGATGCTGCCCTGGCATAAAAGCAATCTAAAAGCATTGACTTATAAAAGCTCTGTGTATTATAATCAGTGTTAATACGATAAAGTGATAACGTGGAAGCAGGAGGAATGAGATTGGCATGGAGAATACAGTAGACAAGGTAATCATAACAGTCGTTGGAAAAGATACCGTCGGTATTATCGCAAAGGTATGTACCTATCTTTCGGAGAATCATATCAATGTTCTGGATATTTCGCAGACGATCGTGTCCGGATTTTTTAACATGATGATGATTGTGGACATGAGTCAGTCATCGAGATCTTTCGGGGACTGCCAGAAGGATCTGGATGCGGTGGGAGAGCAGATCGGCGTGTCCATCAAATGTCAGAAGGAAGAGATTTTTGAGAAAATGCACAGAATCTAGGCAGATGTGCGGGAAGATCGACCGATGGACAGGATGTCCACAGAAAGGGATAGACGGAATGATTAACATATGGGAAGTAAATGAGACCAACAAGATGGTGGAGCAGGAGAATCTTGATGTCCGTACCATCACGATTGGTATCAGTCTTTTGGAGTGTATTGATTCTGATTTAAAAAAGCTCAATGAGAATATCTACAACCGGATCACGACCGTGGCGAAGGATCTGGCGGCAGTCGGAGAGAAGATTGAGAACGAGTACGGGATACCGATTGTCAATAAGCGTATCTCCGTGACACCGATTGCACTGGTGGGCGGCGCAGCCTGCAAGACACCGGAGGATTTTGCGACGATCGCGGACACGCTGGATCGCGCGGCCAAGGCAGTTGGGGCGAACCTGATTGGCGGCTATTCGGCACTGGTGTCGAAGGGCATGACGAAGGCGGATGAGATGCTGATTCACTCGATTCCGATGGCACTCTGCCGGACAGAGCGTGTCTGCAGTTCGGTGAACCTTGCATCCACGAAGACCGGCATCAATATGGATGCAGTCAAGCTGATGGGAGAGATTCTCTTAGAGCTTGCGGAGCAGTCAAAGGACCGCGATTCTGCGGACTGCATGAAGCTTGTTGTATTCTGCAACGCACCGGATGACAACCCGTTTATGGCAGGCGCGTTCCACGGTGTGACGGAGGCGGATGCGATCATCAACGTCGGTGTCAGCGGACCGGGAGTGGTGAAGACCGCTCTGGAAAAAGTGCGTGGCGAGAACTTTGAGGTGCTCTGTGAGACCATCAAAAAGACGGCGTTTAAGGTGACGAGAGTTGGACAGCTGGTGGCACAGGAGGCATCCAGACTTCTTAATATCCCGTTTGGTATCGTGGATCTGTCTCTGGCGCCGACACCGGCGATCGGCGATTCCGTGGCGGACATTCTCTGTGAGATCGGACTTGAGTATGCAGGAGCACCGGGAACGACTGCGGCGCTCGCCATGCTGAACGATCAGGTGAAAAAGGGCGGCGTGATGGCTTCCTCCTATGTCGGCGGATTAAGTGGCGCTTTTATTCCGGTCAGCGAGGATCAGGGCATGATCGATGCGGTACAGGCAGGAGCGATCACACTTGAGAAGCTTGAGGCGATGACCTGCGTATGTTCCGTGGGACTCGATATGATTGCGATTCCGGGAGACACCAAGGCGACGACCATCTCCGGTATGATTGCCGATGAGATGGCGCTTGGCATGGTCAACCAGAAGACGACTGCGGCGCGCCTGATTCCGGTTATCGGAAAAGGGGTGGGCGATACGGTAGAATTTGGCGGACTGTTCGGCTATGCGCCGATCATGCCGGTGAACCAGTTCTCCTGTGACGCGTTCATCAACCGCGGCGGCAGAATCCCGGCGCCGATCCATAGCTTCAAGAATTAAATCAAAAACGAACGTGAGTCATAGAACATAAGTGATGGAAAACAACCTTCTCTGATCAGACAGAATCCGAAAGGATAGATTCAGGGAGGTTGTTTTTCCTTTATCCGGACAGAGGAAGAGCAGAATGGCAGAGATCAGAAAAATCATTTTCATAAAAAATGCGGTGGAGACGCTGGGATATTTTTCCGAGCAGATTGCATTAGAATTGGAGAGGAACGGATACGAGATCTGCTTTATCGACTATGAGCGGATGTATGAGTCGATGGATGCGATGCTGCATTTCATGGACAGGGAAGAGACGGCACTTGTCACCTTTAATTTCATCGGGCTCCGCGGCGAGGCTGTGTTTCAGACGGAGAGCGGACGCAGTATCTGGCAGGAGGAGAACCTTCCCGTCTTAAATATCTTGGTGGATCATCCGCTCTACTATCACAGTTGTCTGAAGGAAGCCGGGGAGCGGATGCGGGTATTCTGTGTGGACAGAGAGCACGTCGGCTATGTGAGGCGTTTTTACCCGGGGGTGAGGGTGAAGTTCCTGCCGCTGGCGGGCAATGAACTTCTTTTTTCGCATGGAGACGGGGAACACGGAACGCACAGAACGCACTGCGAGGATGTGCCAGAGCCTGTACTGTATGGGCAGAGAACCTTTGACCTTGTATTTGCGGCCAACTATGTGTCGATGGAGATGCTGGAGGAAAAAGTAAAGGCGCTGGATGAAGATTACCGGATCTTTTACCGGCGGATCATGGAGGACCTGATCGCGGATCCCACGCAGTCCGTAGATGCGGTTATGGAGCGGCACATCCGCGACGAGCTCGGGGCGGTGCCGGAAGAGCAGCTTTGTGCGGCGATGTCCGGGATGATCTGGATTGATCTGTTTGTCCGCAGCTATTTCCGGGAAAAAGTAGTGCAGACGCTCGCGGATGCCGGTATCATAGTGCGGGTATTTGGAGCAGACTGGGAGAAAATTCACTGCAAAAAGCCGCAGAACGTGCGGACGAGCGGCGGAAAAGTGAACTCGGCGGCGTGTGTGCAGGCGATGCGTGATGCCAGGATCGCGTTAAACGTGATGCCCTGGTTCAAAGACGGAGCGCATGACCGCGTCTTTACGGCGATGCTGCAGGGAACGGCGGTGCTCACGGACGACAGCCGGTATCTGCGGGAAGAGTGCCGGGACGGAGAAAATATCTGCTTTTACTCCCTGAGGGCGTTACAACAGCTTCCGGATCAGGTGGTAAGCCTGCTTGAGGATCCGGTGCGGATGGCAGAGCTGGCGGAGCGGGGATATCGGATGGCAGAAAAGCGGCACAGGTGGAAGAACCGCGCCGGGCTTCTGATGCAGGCGCTTCGCGATATAGATAAGTAAAACTAATAGAATTCAGTAAATAAATTCATGATACTAATGACAGCGCATTCCTTGTAAAAAGAAAATCCGCATGATAAGATGGAAGAAGGCAATCAATGCAGCAATGTGTGATGTGAAGGAGGAAAATCATGAAGATGATGTCACTTGCGAAGGAACTTTCGTCCAATACATATCCGGGAAGAGGAATTGTGATTGGCAGATCCGGGGATGGAAAATATGCGGTAACCGCATACTTTATCATGGGAAGAAGCGAGAACAGCCGCAACAGGGTCTTTGTGGAGGATGGTGAAGGAATCCGCACACAGGCATTTGATCCGTCCAAGCTGACAGATCCGAGTCTCATCATTTATGCACCGGTCCGCGTGCTTGGCAACAAGACGATCGTGACAAACGGCGATCAGACCGATACGATTTACGAACTGATGGACAAGCAGCAGACATTCGAGCAGGCGCTGCGCACCAGAGAGTTTGAGCCGGACGCACCGAACTATACACCGCGGATTTCCGGTATCATGCACATCGAGAACAATACCTACAACTACGCGATGTCCATTTTAAAGAGCAACAATGGCAATCCGGAAGCCTGCAACCGCTATACGTTTGCATACCAGAATCCGGTGGCCGGCGAGGGACATTTTATCCATACATACATGGGAGACGGCAATCCGCTGCCGAGTTTTGAGGGAGAGCCGAAGCTTGTCGGCATCGAGGGAGACATCGACACCTTCACAAACACGGTCTGGGAGAACTTAAACGCAGACAATAAAGTATCTTTGTTTGTGCGTTACATTGAGATTGAGAACGGAAAATACGAGACGAGAATCATCAACAAGAACGTGTGAGGAGAATAGGATCATGAAAGAATTAGAATTAAAATATGGCTGCAACCCGAACCAGAAGCCGTCCAGAATCTATATGGAGAACGGCGAACTGCCGATCAAGGTGCTTTGTGGCAGACCGGGTTATATCAATTTTCTGGATGCATTCAACGGCTGGCAGCTCGTGTCCGAGTTAAAAAAGGCAACCGGTCTTCCGGCAGCGACCTCCTTTAAGCATGTGTCGCCGGCGGGCGCGGCAGTCGGACTTCCGCTTTCCGAGGTGGAGCGCAAGATCTACTGGGTGGATGACATGGATGTGGAGTTTACACCGCTTGCAAATGCCTATATTCGTGCGCGCGGCGCAGACCGCATGTCCTCGTTCGGTGATTTTATCTCTCTTTCGGATGTCTGCGACAAGGAGACAGCGCTTGTCATCAAGCGGGAGGTATCGGACGGCGTCATTGCCCCGGGTTACACTGATGAGGCGCTTGCGATCTTAAAAGCGAAGAAAAACGGCAATTACAATGTCATCGAGATCGATCCGGATTATGTGCCGGCGCCGATCGAGCATAAGGAAGTGTTCGGAATCACATTTGAGCAGGGAAGAAATGAACTGGTGATCGATGAACATTTTTTCGATAACGTTGTGACGGAGAACAAGGAGATTCCGGAGGCAGCGAAGAGAGATCTTGCGATTGCGATGATCACCTTAAAATATACGCAGTCCAATTCCGTGTGCTATGTCAAGGGCGGTCAGGCGATCGGTATCGGAGCGGGGCAGCAGTCCAGAATCCACTGCACGAGACTTGCCGGTTCCAAGGCGGACAACTGGTGGCTGCGTCAGTCACCGCAGGTACTTTCCCTTCCGTTTAAGCCGGGCATCAAGCGTGCAGACCGGGACAACGCCATTGACCTCTACATTGGAGAGGACTATATGGATGTGCTGGCGGAAGGTGCATGGCAGAATATTTTTACAGAGAAGCCGCCTGTTTTTTCGGCAGAGGAGAAGCGGGCATGGCTGGATAAGAACACAGAGGTATCTCTTGGATCGGATGCGTTCTTCCCGTTTGGCGACAACATCGAGCGCGCACACAGAAGCGGCGTTGCGTATGTGGCACAGCCGGGCGGTTCCATCCGCGACGATCATGTGATTGAGACTTGTAATAAATATCATATGGCGATGGCATTTACGGGCATCCGCCTGTTCCATCACTAGGAAGAGCCAAAGAGGGCTGATGTATGCAGGGTGCATCAGCCCTTTTTTACACTTTTCTTACAAGGCTTTACCGGACAAGGGTAGAAGAGAAGATTCATAAACGTTACAGTTTATTTTACATACAAGAAAATGAGAGGATAGTTGTGAAAATGAAGAAAAAGAATCATTGGAAAAACTTATGTGCGCTTTTCTTCGCATTCTGCATGGTGTTTTCGACAGTAGCAGGAGATGCGTCTTTTGTTACGGCGTATGCAGCAGAGGTGCAGACAGCGGCCGGAAGTGAAGCGGCGGAAAATCCGTCACCGGCAGAGGAGAGCGGAGCAGACAGCACGGAAGGTGCACAGAACACAATAAATCAGGAAAGTGCGGCGCAGACAGGGAACGCCGGTCAGACGGACGCAGCGCAGACAGAGGGTGCAGTGCAGACGGATGCAGCGCAGACAGATGGTGCAGCGCAGGCGGATGCGGTACAGAATACGGAGTCTGGGGCAGACCAGAATACGGCGCTCATCCAGACGGCGGGTGCAGAAAGCCTTGCGGCCTTCAGTTATACGGCGGCACCGGAAGCGGGACTTCCGGCAGCAGCGACAGCGGGCAGCGGAACGCTTGACGTAAGCGGAGCATCTTACAGCGGATTCAGCAAGGGAATCGCAGCAAAAGGATGGAGCGAGGGAGCGGGCTTTACGGTTGCGGTTAATGCTGCAGGTTACACAGATTTAAAATTTTCTGCAGACATGCGCTCCAGCGGAACCGGTCCTGCCAACTTTGCACTGGAATATTCCATTGACGGAGCAAGCTGGACAAAGATCAGCGGAACGGATGTGACCTTAAGTACGGATCTTGCCCCGGTGTATCAGCAGACGGTACTCCCGGCGGCACTGTCCGGAAAAGCGTTTACACTGCGTGTGACAATGCAGGGAAATACAAGTGTGAACCAGAGTACAGTCGGCACGAACGGTGTGACCAGCATCAACAACATTGTAGTCACCGGAACACAGGGCGAGGCGGCGACAGACGGAACGGTCTGTTCCAAAGTCAAAGCTTCCGTGGAGCCGGGAGATGTGGAAGCCGGTACGAAGGTGGAGCTCTCCTGTGCGATGGAGGGAGCAACGATCACATACCATACCGATCTGGACAGTGCAGACAAGACATACACCGAAGCGCTTGTGATCGAGGAAGATGTGACGATCTACGCGACAGCCGAACTCGAAGGTTATGAGACGAGTGAGACGGCAGAATTTGCCTACATGGTAAAACAGGGTGCAAAGAGCAAGGAGGCAGCACTTGCCACCACACTTTCGGACGGAAATATTGTCGCCCTCTATTACGAGAACAACGGAACCGGAAGCGTGCTCTCCCAGACCGCAAGCGGCAAGAAGTTAAAGGGCGTGTCAGCGACTGCGGCGGATGGTGCGCTTGCCATTCCGGAGGATGCGGCAGAACTTACGGTTTCCGTGGATGAAAACGGCTATTATACTTTTATATGCGGTGATAAATATCTGACGTCCGGCGCAACGGGCAGCTCCGTGACGTTTGCGGACGCGGCGGGAGATTACAGTCTCTGGAAGCTGCAGAAGGCAAATGAGAACGGCGGATACTATGTGATCAATGCCAACGCAAAATATAATAATACCACAGAACAGTATCTGGAATATTATAACGGATTTACGACATACAGCTACAAATCATCTTCGGATGCAGCGTATGTATTCTATTTTTATCTGATCGATGAGGGAACACCGTCGGTTCATATCCGTGCGGACGAGTCCGTCACGGAAAATGTGGCACAGTGGTCCGGAACGGCAGACTACAAGACGGCAGGTGTGACGGCAGATACCGGAATTGCAGGAGATTCTCTCAATGCAAATGATCTGCTGGATACGGATGCTATATATTCGGCGGTGGTAAATGGAGTGGCAGTGGCACCGTATACCGAGGTCCCAAGCACTTCCACCGGTTCGACTTCCTATTATATGGGAGGAAAGGGCATTGGAAGCGGAAGCAATGACTATGCGCAGTTTGTGATGCCGACAACGGGCTATGCCAACATGGTACTTTCCTTCCGGCTTCGCGCAAGCAACACTGGAGCAGGTTCCTTCCAGATGCAGTATTCTACGGACGGTGTGGATTTTAAAAACCTTTCCACAGGAACCTATGCTTATAAGTACACGAAATACGTGGGCGGTGAGCCGCAGGAAGTGAGCGCCGCGGAGAAAATTACCGACGGTGTGGCAAAGACAAGCCTTGCGCCGGCAAACTATATTTCGTTCACGTTTGATATTCCGAACGAGGCGGCGAATGCAGACCGTCTCTACATCCGCATGGTCCCGGGCAGCCTTTCTGCCAAGGGAGATAAGGCACCGGCAGCGGGCGGAGTGATCCGTATGGACACGGTGACAGTGACAGGCAATCCGCTGATCGCCTCAGATCTCTGCGGATATGTGGCAGCAGAACCGCAGAGCGGCGTGGTAGCTGTGGGCAGTGAACTGACACTGACAAGCGCCACGGAGGGTGTAACAATCCATTACAGTGTAAACGGCGGCGCGGAGCAGATCTATGACGCGTCAGCAAAGCCACAGCTTACCACACTCCCTGCAGTTGTGACAACCTATGCGACAAAGGAAGGATATAAGGACAGTATCCGGCGTACATTCTCTTATCAGCAGGCACAGGTGGCAACGGTAAAAGCAACGCCGAACGGCGGCAGCGTGGTGAAAAATACCGCGGTGAACCTCACCTGTGAGACCGAGGGTGCGACGATTCAGTATTCCGCGGACGACGGTGCAACCTGGCAGGATTATACCGAAAAGCTCGTCCTGACAGAGCTTCCGGTTACCTATAAGGTGAAAGCCGTCAAAGACGGTTACCTGGACAGCAGTGTGCTCACACTTTCCTTTACCGAGCGCACAAATGAAAAATATCAGATTTACTTTGGACAGTTACATTCCCACACTTCCTATTCGGACGGTGCGGGAAGCTGTGAGGATGCATACCAGCATGCAACGAACGTTGACAATCTGGATTTTGTTGCGGTGACAGATCACTCCAACTCGTTTGACAATGCGGACAGCGCGTCCATCTCGGACGGCTCGATGAGTGAGGAATGGAAGGAAGGCCATGCGCTTGCCACGCAGTATACGACAAGCGGATTTGTGTGCATCTATGGGTTTGAGATGACCTGGTCGAACGGACTTGGACACATCAATACGTTTAACACCGAAGGCTTCCAGAGCCGTACCCAGAATGAGTACAAGACTTACAGCACGGCATTGCAGAATTATTACGCGACCTTAAAGACACGGCCGGATTCCATCAGCCAGTTTAACCACCCGGGAACGACGTTCGGTGATTTCAGCGATTTCGCATACTATGACGAGGAGATCGACAAGCTGATTACGACGATCGAGGTCGGAAACGGCGAGGGTGCGATCGGAAGTTCGGGTTACTTCCCGTCCTACGAGTATTACCAGCGCGCGCTGGACAAGGGCTGGCATCTTGCTCCGACCAACAACCAGGATAACCATAAAGGCTTGTGGGGTGATGCAAACACGGCGCGTTCCGTTGTTCTTGCAGACAGCCTGACGCAGGAAAATATTTACGATGCCATGCGCAATTACCGCGTGTATGCGACAGAGGATAACGACCTCAGCATCTACTACACGCTGGACGGCTACATCATGGGTTCTATTTTAGAGGATGGAGCGACCGGAGATACCGTACATCTTTCCGTTGACTTAAGTGATCCGACGGATGCGTCCATCGGTAAAGTACAGGTCATTACAAACGGAGGACTGGTGCTTGCCGAGAAAAATGTTTCCGGAAACGAGGAGACGGTCACCTTTGATGTGAAAAATGATTATTCCTATTACTATATCAAGATTGTGGAAGCGGACAGTGATATCGCCGTGACGGCACCGGTATGGGTAGGCTCTGTGGAGGCGGCAGGAATTGACAGCTTTTCCACGGACGAGGTGCTTCCGGTAAAGGGAGAGCCGCTGACGGTGAACCTTGGACTCTATAATAATGAAAACAGCGAGCTCGCGATTGATTCCATAACGTTTGAGGTGGGCGGAGAGACCGTACATGAGGCGGATCTTGCCGCAGCAGGATTGGGAAGCGTCGCATCCATGAGCACGGGAAGCTACAGCTTTGACTATACCTATGACGGCGTCGGCAGCATGGAGATGACAGCAGTTGTGCATGCGACGATGAACGGCGTGCAGAAGGTATACAAGAGCGTCTTAAAATTAAGCTACGCGACAACGGAGATGGTGACAAAGGTTATCATCGACGGAACCCATTACAACGATTATGTGACCGGTTACTATGGCGGTAACGTCGGAAACTTTACGGCGATTGCGGGAGCAAAGAACGTCAAGGTGGAAGTGGTCACAGACGAGATTACGCCGGAGATGCTTGCAAACTGTGCGCTGCTTGTGATCTCGGCACCGGCGAAGAAATCCGGAACAGCAAATGCCGGAGACTACACCGTGTCGCATTTTGAAGACAGCTTTATCCAGATGGTAAAAGACTATACCGACAATGGCGGTACGCTGATTACCTGCGGTATTGCCGATTATCAGGATTCTACTTCGGGACAGACGGCGACAGAGATGAATAAGCTTTTAGCTGCGATCGGGGCATCGACCAGATTAAACAGCGACGAGGCGTACGACGAGACGAACAACGGCGGACAGCCGTACCGCTTATATCTGAAAGGAACCTACAACAAGGATTCCAGATATCTGCGCGGCGCAAGCGAGGAGCAGGAGTACAGTGCGTACAGCGGATGTACCGTGGCGCTGGATGCGGATGCGGTGACAGCCGGACGTGCGGAAGCGCTTGTGAGCGGATATGATACAACGTATTCGATCGACTGCAAGGATGATGTGGGAAACAGAGTTACCGGAAGCCCGACGTATGTGGAAAAAGGCAATATGGTAGCACTCGCACATGAGACACTGGGAAGCGGTGCAAATGTATTTGTTGCCGGAACGGTCTTTATCTCTGACTTTGAGGTGAAGGCAGAACTGGACAATATCTGGGATCTGCCATACTTAAATCGCACAATTGCAGAAAATATTTTAGACGAAGTGAAAGTGGAACTTCCGCTGTCTACGATTGCGGAAGTGCGTAAGAACGGTACGGCGGGCGATGTCTACCGCGTGGAAGGCTATGTGACCGCAGGAACAGCCGTGGAGGGCAACACCTTCTTTGATACGATCTATATCCAGGACGACACCGCGGGAATTGATATCTTCCCGTATGCGGAGAGCGGACTTGCCATCGGAACCAAGGTGGAGATTACCGGATATGTGGACGCCTACCAGGGCGATAAAGAGCTTAAGGTGATAAGCAGCCGGATTCTGGACGAGGAGCCGAAGGTGATTGCACCGGAGAAACTGTCGGCAAAAGACGCCATGGACTATGAAAAGTCCGGCGGTAAGCTGGTACAGGTGGAAGGAACGGTGACGGATGTTCTCTACGACGCAGCGGGTACCGGTGTATCACAGTTCTGGCTGGATGATGGCAGCGGCGTTAATGCAAATATTTTTATTGACGGATATATTTTATCCGCAACAACCGGAAAGAACGAACTGGCATCGGTTGTGGCGACAGGAGAACGCGTGTCGGCAGTCGGCGTGGTCTATGCACATCCGGAGGGAACCTCGGATGAGGCGGTGACCTGTCTGCGTGTAAGAAACTGTGATGAGATTGTAAAGACATCATCCGGACAGATACCGGGGGATACGGAGACACCGGGAGATACAGAGACACCGGGAGATACGGAGACACCGGGGGATACGGAGACACCGGGAAATACCGAGACACCGGGAACAGATTCGTCAGACGGCGGAAATGACAGCACGGACGGAACTGGAAACGGTGGAAGTGTAAGCGGCAGCGTGACCGTATCGGACGGACAGATGACAGACGCGGTGACGGTTGCTTCACAGAATGACTGGGATCCGGTCAGAAACAGAATTGAGGCAGCATCCGCAGGCAGCACCGTGACGGTTCTTCTTGCAGACGGTGTTTCTGTGCCGGGAGATGTTATTGCGGCAGTGCGCGGAAGGGATGTACGTCTGGTATTTAGGCTGGCAAACGGAATCGTGTGGACAATTGACGGAAGAAGTGTGACATCGGATACGATTTCAGACATTGACTTCGGCGTGACGATCAACAGCCATGCCGTGCCGGATGCGCTTGCAAGACAGACCGCGGCAGGAAGAGACTATTTCCAGATCAGCTTAAATCATGACGGCGCATTCGGTTTTACCGCAGTGATGACGCTGCCGGTGGGAACACAGTATGCGGGCATGTATGCAAAGTTATATTATTACAATGAAGCAAAGGGACGGCTGGAACTGGCATCTTCCGGAAAAGTAGATGCAAACGGAAATGTGGAGCTTACCTTTGTACATGCATCCGATTATGTGGTGGTGCTGGATCAGATGCCTGCAGTGCAGACGGGAGACGACACCCCGCTTGCGGCAGCAGTGATGATGCTTCTTGCAGGTATGGTTCTGCTTGCAGCGGCAGCACGCAAGAAAAGGATATTTTTGAAATAAGGGTGGTTAAAACATGAATTTCAAAAAGAGCAAAATACGCAGCCTGGTGCTTCTGGCACTGGCTGCCGCTGCTTTTTGCGGACTGATCTGGTTCGCGAATAAAGACAGACCGGTTTATAGGAGCAGCAACATGGCGGGAACGGACTATGAGGTCGGAAGAGTCCTGCGGGTTGTGGAGGATCACAAGACGGTGGATGAGGAGATGGACGGAATCTGGCGGGGAAGTATGACGCTGGAGGTCGAGATCCTTACCGGACGTTACAAGGGCGACACGGCTATTGTGGAAAATTATTTCAGCTCCCTGTACAACGTCAGGGTGGCGGCGGGGGATAAAGTCTCTATCCGCATCGACACGACGGGGGAGGACGAATATCAGGTCTCGGTCTACAATTATTACCGCGTTCCGCAGATGATTGGCTGCATCGTGGCGTTTGTGCTGCTTCTCGTATTGATCGGAGGGAAAAAAGGTGCAAAATCTGTGGCGGGGCTGGCGTTTACCGTGGTATGTATCCTCTGGATTTTACTGCCGCTTGCGCTGAAGGGTTACTCGCCGCTGGCGGTCACGATTCTGCTGATTCTGGTCTGCAATTTTGTCAGTTTCTTCTTGATAGACGGCATCTCGACCAAGACGGTTGTGGCGGCAATCGGAAGCATGCTGGGTGTGCTTGCGGGAGCAGTGTTTGCACTGATCGCGCAGAATGCCATGTCGATTACGACCTACCAGATGGATGAGGCGGAGACACTGCTTCTGATCACAAGCACCACGGAACTGAAGATCCGGGATCTGTTTTTGTGCGGTATTCTGATTTCGTGTATGGGAGCGGTGATGGATGTGGCGATGAGTATCTGTTCCGCGGTGGCGGAGATCCATCAGGTGGACCGGTCGCTTGGCATGGCGAAGCTGTTTGCCTCCGGGATGAATATCGGAAGAGACGCGATGGGAACCATGGCGAACACGCTAATCCTGGCAGTCGCCGGGACATCGCTGAACATGATGTTGATGATTTACTCCTATGACGTCAGCTTTCAGCAGCTGATGAATACGGACTTTGTGGCGATCGAGATTATTCAGTGCATTGCGGGAAGCGTGGGTATCGTGTGTACGGTCCCGCTGGTAGCACTGCTGTCCGCCGCCGTATTTGGAAAAAAGACAAAAAAATGAGACTGCACTATGGCAGGATGATGATCTGCCGCTGATATTCGGAGGCGGGGGGAACGTCATGCTCCTGCATACGGGCGGCGCGCAGAGGCGTGCCGCCTTTTTGATTGCGCATCTGCAGATAGAGATTTCCGGCAAACACATCGTGCTCAAATACCCGCATGGCATCCGGGGACAAAAGCTTTAAAGCCTGTGACGACCGGGTGATAAGCGGAACCGCAGCGGATGCCTTTAACGCGGCAAGCAGGGGAGCGGCGCTTTTCCGAAAGCCGAGAATGCGCAGGTAGGGAATTTTATCCAGTGCATTGCCGCATGCGTAATCAGAAGAAGTAATGCCAAGGATGGAGTGCAGCAAAATGCGGTTGATGCGCGTGAGCGTCATTTCTTTGCTTTTTAACCGTGACGCGAAGGAGGAAAAAGAGGTATAATAAGGAAGCTGGTTTTGCATGCGGTTGGCAAACTCCGGGGAGGAATCGGCAGTCCGGGCGAGCTGCGTGGCAGAACTGCTTAACAGCAGATAACCCAGAATGCTGGAAAAGTCATCGGCGCACAGCAGCGGAAAATCTGCCCGGTAGTCCTGCAGGATGGACAGTGCCTCCTGCGGCATGGCATGATGCAGAATCCCGTCGGCAGAATCTTCGGATGCTCCGGCGCCACCGGCGAAGAGTGTATGCCGGATCGCGGATGCCGAGGCCGGGATGGCGCATGCACCGGAGAGGATGGACGTTTCGTGGTATGCGGCGCCTTTCCGCTTTAGCAGATAGGGCGTGATCGAAGACGCGCGGCGGCGCAGCGATTTTAAGTATTCCAGAGCCAGTATGTTGTTCGGGGAGGCGAGCAGGGAGGAGAGCGTCTCTGTGGATACGGGCAGGGCGCCATCCTGATCGGCGGCGTCGGCAAAATAAGAGAGCAGGGCAGCTTCCCTTGCCTTTGGAAATGTATTACCGGATTTTAGATTGCGTTTCAGGGAAGCCTTTAAAGCCGCCGGTTCATCTGCGAGAACGTCCGCAATGCGGCGAAGGAGGGCAAGGTCGCCGCTCTCGGCGCCAAAGCAGATGCCGTTTACGCAGCCCGTTTTCTCAAAGAGGGAGATTCCGGCGTCCGCGAAAAGCTCCGCGGAAGCGGTGGACCAGAGTACGGGGAGCTCGAGTACGAGATCTGCGCCCGAGGAGAGTGCCATGCGGGCACGGGTGTATTTGTCCAGAAGGGCGGGCTCTCCGCGCTGTACATAGTCGCCGCTTGCGGCGACAACGATATAGTCGGCGTGAAGATTTTTTTTGACATGCGCGATCTGATAGGCGTGCCCGTTGTGGAATGGATTGTATTCTGCGATAATGCCAATGACGTTCATGGCGGATCCTCCCGTACTGCAATGTGATAAAAACTGTAGCTATCATAGCATACTGTGAAATAGAAAAAAAGAAAAAGGAGCATTTTACGTGAAGAGAAACAGAAACATTGGATCGATTCTTCTGATTACGGCAGGGCTTTTGCTGATTGCGGCAGCCCTTTATGAACTGATCCCGGCGCTGCTCGCGTACAAGCGGGCGGACGATACTTACGAGGCGTTGCGCGAGGCTTATGTGACCGGACAGCCGGGGACATCTTCGGATGATCCGGCGGAGGAGGGAGAGGAGCTGCCGGTATGGTATGAAGTATTGCAGGTGGATTTTGAGACGCTAAAGGAAGCAAATCCGGATGTGATCGGTTGGATTTATTTTGACAATATAGAGCAGATCAATTATCCCATTCTGTATTCCGGGGATGACGAGACCTACCTGCATACCGATCTCTATGGAAATGCGTCGAAATCCGGCTGCATTTTTATGGAAGGGAACAACGTCCCCGATTTTAACGACTGCCACACGATTCTGTACGGGCACAACATGAAAAACGGAAGCATGTTCGGTTCGCTGAAACAATATAAAAACGACGGCTTTTATGAAAAAAATGCGTATTTTACCGTGGTTACGGAGGATGCAGCCTACCGCTATCAGATTTTTGCGTACAGTGATGTCACGGAAGATTCGGATGTCTATACGACCGGATATCTGCCGGATGAGACTTTTGATGGGTTCCTCACAGAACTGCTTAAGTCCTCCTACAAGGATACGGGCGTTGCGGTGGGAAAGGATGACAAGGTTCTGACACTGCCTCCCTGCTCAGGCGACGGGCTGCGGTTTGTGGTGCACGCGGTGCGGGTTGATGAACACGAAAGCGGAATGTGACTGTTAAATTTTTGTCAGGCTGTTTTTCATTTTGTACAAAGAAACTGGCAATTACTGGCTTGTTTCGCGGGCGTGACAAGCGTATACTAAAATTATATGCGGTCTGTGAGAGACAGACCTTTGCAAAACAAGGAGGCAGATCCTCTCCTCACCAGAGGGTTCGGATTTTGCTTCGCAAAACAAGGAGGATATTATGAACGTATTAGTTATCAACTGTGGAAGCTCTTCATTAAAATATCAGCTCATCGATTCTGAGAGCGAAGCGGTACTGGCAAAGGGTCTCTGTGAGAGAATCGGAATCGACGGAAGACTGGTATACCAGAAGACCGGACTGGACAAAGAGATTACAGAAGCTGCAATGCCGACACACAAGCAGGCAATCCAGATGGTTCTGGATGCACTGGTGAATCCGAATACCGGCGCAATCGCAAGTCTCTCCGAGATTGATGCTGTCGGACATCGTGTCGTACACGGCGGAGAGAAGTTCGCAGCATCCACACTTCTGACACCGGAGGTATTAAAGGGAATCGAAGAGTGCAACGATCTTGCACCGCTTCACAACCCGGCAAACCTGATCGGTATCGATGCCTGCAAGGAACTGATGCCGAACGTGCCGATGGTTGGCGTATTCGATACCGCTTTCCATCAGACAATGCCGAAGAAAGCATATCTTTACGGTCTGCCTCATGAGTATTATGAGAAATACAAGGTCAGAAGATACGGTTTCCACGGAACAAGCCACAGCTTTGTATCCAAGCGTACCGCAGAGTTCCTTGGCATGGATCTTAAAAATTCCAAGATCATCGTGGCACATCTCGGCAACGGCGCATCCATCAGTGCGGTATTAAACGGTGAGTGTGTAGATACCTCCATGGGTCTGACACCGCTTGAGGGACTTGTCATGGGAACACGTTCCGGAGATATTGATCCGGCGATCATGGAGTTCATCGCAAAGAAAGAGAACCTTGATATCGAGGGTATCATGAATGTATTAAATAAGAAGTCCGGTGTACAGGGAATGTCCGGTCTCTCCTCTGACTTCCGTGACCTGCAGGCAGGACACGAGGCAGGCAACGAGCTTGCAACCAATGCGATCGAGGTGTTCAGCTATCGTGTGGCAAAATACATCGGCTCCTATGTTGCAGCAATGAACGGCGTAGATGCCATCGCATTTACCGCAGGTATCGGTGAGAACGTGAACCTGGTTCGCGAGAAGGTAATGTCTTATCTCGGTTATCTCGGCGTGACGGTAGACCAGGCAGTGAACGATGCAACCCATGGCGATGAGGCGATCATCTCTACCGCGGATTCAAAGGTAAAGGTATGTGTGATCCCGACCAACGAGGAGCTTGCGATTGCAAGAGAGACGGTAGCGCTTGTAAAATAGTTTTTGCTGTCAAGGAAAAATCCTTGACAAAAAAGCAAAAAAGTGATTGACAAACCAGGGGCATCTATGTATAATTGGTTAGGTGTGAAAACCTCATATGTATGAGGCGAAGGAGTAAACCATGCAGATCGATATTTCAGAGATTGTATCTTGTGAGAACAGAGAAGTTACCGAGAAGGTTCATATCGAGCAGGATACGTTTGTATCGAGGCTTGGTGAGTTCCCGATCACAGAGAGCGCGCCGTTTGATCTTAGGATTGCGAACCGCGAGGGCAGTGAACTGCTTTTGAGCGGGGAGACAGATCTTACAGTATCAATCCCGTGCAGCAGATGTCTTACGGAAGTTCCGACGGACATCCACATTGTCATCGACAAGAAGCTCCGCATGGACGGAACGGAAGTTGTGGATGATGAAATGGAAGAAACAGACTACCTGATTGGATTAAATCTGGATATAGATAAGCTTATCTATGGAGAGATTTTGGTGAACTGGCCGATGAAAGTTCTGTGCAGAGAAGATTGCAAAGGAATTTGCAAGGTGTGCGGAATGAACCTGAATAAGGGGAACTGCGATTGCCAGAGAACAGAACTGGATCCAAGAATGGCAGCAATCCAAGATGTCTTTAACAAATTTAAGGAGGTGTAAGTAAATGTCTATTTGTCCGAAGAATAAATCTTCCAAAGGAAGAAGAGATAAAAGAAGAGCAAACTGGAAAATGACTGCTCCTGCATTAGTAAAATGCAGCAAGTGTGGAGAGCTGATGATGCCTCACAGAGTATGCAAGAACTGTGGCTCTTACAACAAAAAAGAAATCATTCCGCAGGACTAATTCCAGCGGTACAGAAGAGATCCGGATCTGCCGGGTCTCTTTTTTGTGTAATAGGAAACTCCGTTCCTATTACACAAAAACGCTCCGCGGGGATGCACACCTCGCGGTGAGGTAAATAATGCTTTGCATACCGTGAGGGCGCGCAAGTGTGCGGCAAGCGCACACTTGGTTCTCATGGAAACTCCGTATACTCTGTTCTGGTATTGAAAAAAAGTGTTAACAAAGTGTTAAAAAATGGTTGCTTTTTTTTGTCCCAGATATTTACAATGATACATGTAACGACACAACAATCAAGGAGGAAATGTTAGTGAAGAAGGAATTGAACGAGACAGAAACGAAGCGCTCTGCAAAGAGAAGCGGAATGGCTCGCAGAATTACAGCACTTGTTCTTGCAGGTGTGTTGACATTTGGAGGTACGGCAACCGTATCTGCGGCAACATTGAGAGATGTATTTGATGCTCAGTATTATTCTGAGACCTACAGTGATCTCAAGGATACATTCGGCGCGAATCAGACAGCATTGTACAAGCATTATAAAACATTCGGTAAGAAAGAGGGCAGAACAAGCACAGCACTTATCGACGTACAGAAATACAGAGCAGCATACCCGGATCTGGATGCAGCATTCGGCGATAACTGGGATGCATATGTGAACCACTACATCAAATACGGCTTCAATGAGGGAAGAAATTCTTTCGGAACCTTTGATGCAAGAGCATACGCAGACAGATATCCGGACTTAAAGGCAGCATTCGGTTATGATGTGCTTGCACTTTACAAGCATTACTTAAAGTTCGGTAGAGCAGAGGGAAGAGATGCGAGCGCGGCTGTAGCTGTAGCAGCAACATCCAACTACACAGAGTCTTCTTACAGCGGATCTTCTAATACAGGGAGCGCTGACAACGGCAACAATACTTCTACCAACACAGCACCGCTCACAACGGCTGGCCGTTTGGTCAATCCGGAGACAGGAGCACCGGTTGCGGGAGCAACAGTTGTATTTAAGCTCACAAGTTTCAATGCAACAGCTGAGGAAGTAGAGGCTCAGACAGAAGTAGCAACAGAGAACACGCAGGTGGCAACGGAGACAACTGAGTCTGTTGCTGAGGCAGCAGAGACTACGCAGGCGGTAACAGAGACGACGGAATCTACTGCGGCAGCCGAGTCTACCGAGGCGACGGAATCTACTGAGGCAACCGAGGCGACCGAATCTACTGAAGCAACAGAAGCTGCTGAAGAGACAGGAAATGGTCTGACGGCAGGTGACGGCTACTATGAGATTACCACAGATGCAAACGGTTATTATGAAATCCCGAATTTTGTACCGGGTGTATATTCCGTTCAGGCAGCAGCTGTTGGTTACTTAACCTTGACACTGAACTCCATCAGCATCAACGCTGACAACGGAAGCTTCACACTGCCGACATTCCAGCTGTTAAGCTCTGATATCAGCGGCGCAAATACCGTTGCAGGTGTTGCAAAGGACGCAACCACAGGCCTTGGTATTGAAGGTGTAACCGTAAATGTACGTGCAAACTGGAACAATCAGTCCGGCGATGTGATCGCTACGACTACCACAGATGCAGACGGCAACTACAGCTTCTCTCTTGAGAGAGGTTACTACACCCTTGAGTTCGCAAGAGACGGATTCGTATCCACTTTTGTAAACGTAGCAAGCTCCAATGCGATTGGTGCATGCGAAGGTGTATTAAGCCCGACCAGCACAAGCGAGGTTGCCAGCACAGAGTTCAGAATCGTTCTTACCTGGGGTGAGATACCGAGTGACTTAGATTCCCACCTGGTTGGATTAGATGATACCAACTCCGTATTCCATATCGCTTACTACAATAAGGTAGAGAGAGATGCAGAGGGCAACGTGATCGCATCTCTGGATGTGGATGATACGAGTTCGTATGGACCGGAGACGGTAACGATCGTAAATGCACGTATAGATGCTACCTATTACTATTCTGTAAAGGATTATACGAACTATTACTATAATGCTTCATCTACACAGATGTCTGCATCCGGTGCAAATGTAAAAGTATATCAGGGCTCTACTCTTGTGAAAGAGTACAATGTACCACTGAATCAGGCAGGTACCATCTGGAATGTCTTTAAGATTGAGAACGGAAGCATTGTTGACATCAACAACTACAGTGCAGACCAGAGCACAATGTATGGTGAGTATGCATCTCAATACAATTACTAAAATAATTCCTTAGGAAAAACAGCCGCGGAGACGCGGCTGTTTTTTGTGGAATAGGAAAACAATTTGTGCTACACCTTTTGTTCCTTGACCGGGGCGTTTTGGAAAGCTATAATAAATGAATATGGTACAAGAGAAAGACTGGTAGAAACGGATTGAAGAAGAAATGCGTAGAGTGCATAGAAGCGGGATGAAGGCAGTGCTGACGCTTTGGGGGATAGGACTTTTGCTGGGGCTGGGAGGCTGTGCAGAACAGACACAGGATGCTGCCGGGGAAGAGAACGGGACAACAGAGCAGATACAGCAGAACACGGAACAGACGATACAGAGCAGCGGACAGACCAGGGCGGAAACGGAACAAGCGCTGCAGAACAGTGAGGGAACCGGGGCGGAGACGGACGGTGCAAAGACCTCCATGGAGGCGGTATTAGAGCAGGTGTTGCCGTGCGTGGTACAGATTTATCATGAGACGCCGGAAGGAGGACATACCGCGGGCTCCGGTTTTATTATGGAAATGACGGACGATACGGTGTATCTGTGTACGAACCGCCATGTCATAGCAAAGTACGATGACTGGGATGTGTATTTTTATGATGGAACCTGCATCCCGGGGAAAAAAGCGGGTACCGATGATGTCTATGATGTGGGAGTCGTGGCGGTTGACCGGACGGCGATTCCAGAGGAAGTGTTGGAAAAGCTAAAGACGGTGTCGTATGATCTTGCGGGCTGGGAAGGACTTGGCAATGCGGAACTGCCGGTCGGAATTGTGCGCATCGGACAGGAAGGTGATGTGCTCCACACGCTGACGGGAAGTCTTCTTCGGAAAGAGACGGAATTCCTGTGGGGACGGGGAGAGAAGGAGACGGAAGTGCGCATGGCGATTACCGACGGGGATTCCGGATCGGCGGTTTTTGATGAAAACGGAAAACTTGTCAGCATGATATTCGGATGTTCACAGGACGCCGGAGGCGAGCGTGACTGGGGCGTCCCGCTTCGGGCGATCGTGTCATGTTATGAGAAAATAACAGGAGAAACATAGGAGACAGAAAGAGGGATTCATATGGGTGATTTTTTTAATTTGGACAATAAGTTTTTTCAGGGACTCAGTAAGGTGGTTGACTGTGTGATCTTAAGCGTGCTGTGGGTGTTCTGCTGCATCCCGATGGCAACGACATTTTTCCTGGCATGGCAGAGCGCATCGGTATTCGGATGGATTCTGTGCTGGCTGACATCGTTTCTGGCGGGACCGGCAACGACGGCGCTCTATTATGCGGTCAATAAGGTAATCCGGCACGGAAGAAGCTATCTGTGGAAAGAATACTGGCATGCATTTAAGAGCAACTTTAAGCAGGCGGCGCTCGCAGCGCTGATTTTGACAGGAGTGGTTCTGTTTCTGGGACTGGACTGCTATATTATGTATCAGTTTGCTGCGCAGGGACAAAAGAGCGGCGTGCTGTATGTGGTTTTCCTGGTACTGATTGTGCTTGTCGTGATGCTGGCGGTATATCTGTTTGCCTACATGGCGCGCTTTGAGAACAGTCTGGGGCAGTCGTTTAAGAACGCGGCGCTGATTGCGGTGGCGAATCTTCCGTGGTCGCTGCTTCTTCTGGTGCTTCTGGCAGCGAGCGCCTTTGGCTTGTGGATGCTTCCGTGGCTTATGATACTGCTTCCGGCAGTCTACATCCTGGTGGCGAATTTTATCCTGGAGCGCATTTTCCGCAAGTATATGTCGGCGGAAGATCTGGAGGCGGAGCAGGAACGAAATCAGGAATTTTTCAATTAGGAATAAGCGTATTTTTTATTATTGATTTATAGAAAGAGTTATAGTATATTCATTAGTAGGCATGGAGAACTAGACTCCGGCAGGACAGATGGGAGATGGAGTATGCAGCAGAGCAGCGGGGCTGTGAGGACAAGAATCGTATTGGATGCGATGGGCGGAGACTACGCACCGGCAGAGCCGGTCAAGGGCGCAGTGGATGCCGTGAACGCACGGTCGGATATTCAGGTGCTCCTGGTGGGACAGGAGGATGTCGTTCGGGAAGAACTGGCAAAGTATACGTACCCCGATGATCAGATTCAGGTGGTACATGCAGAAGAGGTGATAGAGACTGCAGAGCCGCCGGTGAATGCAATCCGCAGGAAGAAGCAGTCATCCATTGTCATTGGAATGAATATGGTAAAGCAGAAGGAAGCAGACGCATTTGTGTCAGCGGGAAGTTCCGGTGCGATCTTAGTCGGCGGACAGGTGATTGTCGGCCGTATCAAAGGCATTGAGAGACCGCCGCTTGCACCTTTGATTCCGACGGAGAAGGGAGTCTCTCTTCTGATTGACTGTGGAGCGAATGTGGATGCGAGAGCTTCGCATCTGGTGCAGTTTGCGAAGATGGGTTCCATTTATATGGAGAATGTTCTCGGAGTGAAGAAGCCGAGAGTGGCGATTGTCAATATCGGCGCAGAGGAGGAGAAGGGCAATGCCCTTGTGAAGGAGACATTTCCTCTGCTGAAGGCGTGTGAAGACATTAATTTTGTGGGAAGCATTGAGGCGAGAGAGATTCCAAAGGGAGAGGCGGACGTGATTGTCTGCGAGGCTTTCGTTGGAAATGTCATCTTAAAGCTGTACGAAGGACTCAGCAGTACGTTAATCGGTGCCATCAAGAAAGGCATGATGAGCACGTTGAAGAGTAAAATCGGTGCAGCACTTGCATTGCCGGCATTAAAGTCTACGTTAAAGACTTTCGATGCGACACAGTACGGCGGTGCGCCGCTTCTGGGACTGAACGGTCTCGTGGTCAAGACGCACGGAAGCGCAAAAGCAAAAGAGATTACGAATTCTATTTTCCAGTGTGTGACGTTCAAGGAAGAGGACATCAATGGAAAGATCAGGAAAAATATAGTAAGTTCTGCGGAACAGGAAGGAATGTAGGTTATGGAATTTGAAAAGCTGAAAAAAATCATTGCAGAGGTTTTGAATGTGGATGAAGAGGAGATTACGATGGAGACCACATTCGTAGATGATCTCGGAGCAGATTCCCTCGATATTTTTCAGATCATTATGGGGATTGAAGAGGAATTTGACATTGAGATTGCAAATGAAGATGCAGAACATATTGTGACCGTATCAGATGCAGTAGAAGAGATCAAGAATGCTTTAAACTCATAAGAGACAATTTGATGATGTGTCATAAAGCCCTTGTCCGGAAAGCAAGGGCTTTTGTTGATAAGAGGAACCTGCATGGCGGCGTTGCCGCGGGGCACAGAGATTTTGAGGCTTTTTCTTACTCTATACAAGGGCTGTAGGGCAAGAAAAGACCTCCGAAAGAGACGAGGAGGATAATGAAATGTCAAAACTGACAGAACTGGAACAAGTGATTGGTTATGAGTTTAACGAGCAGAGACTGTTGCAGCAGGCACTGACACACAGTTCTTTTGCAAATGAGAAGCACATGAAGAAGCTTTCGGATAATGAGAGGCTGGAGTTTTTGGGAGACGCGGTCTTAGAGGTCGTGTCGAGTGAGTTCCTCTACAAGGAGCATACAGATCTCCCGGAGGGCGATCTGACAAAGCTGCGCGCGAGCATCGTCTGTGAGCCGACGCTTGCGCTGTGCACCAGGGAGATTGACCTTGGAAAGTATCTGTATCTGGGCAAGGGGGAGAACCTGACCGGCGGAAGAGGACGCAAGTCGATTCTTTCGGATGCGCTGGAAGCCGTGATCGGTGCGATCTATCTGGACGGCGGTTTTGAGCCGGCAAAAGCTTTTATCCACCGCTTCATTCTGACGGATATTGAACACAAGAAGCTGTTCTATGACAGCAAGACAATTCTGCAGGAAGTGGTACAGGGGCATTACGAGGAACCGCTTCACTATGAACTCATCGGCGAGGAGGGACCGGATCACGACAAACGTTTCCTGGTGGAGGCGGTGATCGGGAATACGACAATCGGCGAGGGAAGCGGACATACCAAGAAGGCAGCGGAGCAGGAGGCGGCATATCAGGCATTGCTCTGGATGAAAGAGAGAGGTTTATATGTATCTTAAGAGCATTGAAGTGCAGGGATTCAAATCATTTGCGAACAAGATCGTATTTGATTTTCATAACGGAATTACGGGAATTGTCGGACCGAACGGCAGTGGAAAAAGTAATGTCGCGGACGCTGTGCGCTGGGTGCTCGGAGAGCAGAGTGCCAAGCAGCTTCGCGGCGCCAGCATGCAGGACGTCATCTTCGCGGGTACGGAGAACCGCAAACCGTTAAGCTATGCCTATGTGGCGATCACCATGGACAATTCGGATCATCAGCTTGCCATTGATTTTGAGGAAGTCACCGTGGCGCGGCGTGTGTACCGCTCCGGCGAGAGCGAGTATCTGATCAACGGAAGTCCGTGCAGACTCAAGGATGTGACGGAGCTTTTTTACGATACAGGTATCGGCAAGGAGGGTTACTCCATCATCGGACAGGGACAGATCGAGCGCATCTTAAGCGGTAAGCCGGAGGAGCGCAGAGAGCTGTTCGACGAGGCGGCCGGCATTGTAAAATATAAAAAGCGCAAGGCGACAGCGCAGAAAAAGCTGGAGAATGAGCGCGAGAATCTGGTTCGTGTGAATGATATTTTAGCCGAGCTGGAGCGCCAGGTCGGGCCGTTGGAGCGTCAGGCGGAGAAAGCCCGCATCTACCTGAAGAAAAAAGAAGAATTAAAAGAATATGATGTGAATATGTTCCTTCTGGAAGTGGAGCGCATTGAGGCGCAGCTTAAGGAAGTAGAAGGAAAATATCACATCGCGGACGAGGAATCGAAGGAAGCCAGCCAGTCTTACGAGAATATCAAGAGTGAATACGAGAAGCTGGAACAGGACATGGCTTCCATGGATGACAAGATTGCATCCATTCGTGAGGAGATGAGCCAGTCCACCGTGACCAAGGGAAAGCTGGAAGGACAGATCAATGTCTTAAATGAGCAGATCCACACGGCGGAGATGACCGATGAGCATTTAAAGAGCCGTCTGGACTCGATCGATCGGGAAAAGCAGGAGCGCATCGAGTCGCGCAGTACATACGAAGCGGAAAAGCAGGAACTCGACACAGAGCTTGCAGCGGCGGCGACGGAAAAGGAGACGGCGGCAGAGCAGCTGCGGAACATTCAGGAGGAGATCGCGCGCTGCACCGAGGGCATTGAAAAGGGCAAGAATGAGATTATCGAACTGTTGAACCGCAAGGCATCCGTCAAGGCGAGACAGCAGCGCTACGACACGATGATGGAGCAGGTGAACATCCGCAAGGCGCAGCTGACGCAGCGTCTGCTTGCGCGCAAGACCGAGGAGGCGGATCTTACCTCCGTTCTGGAAAGCTATCAGAAGGAGCTCGATGCGGTGAACGCGTCGATCGCAGAACTGAAGAAAAACGCTGCCGGAATGGATGAGCAGAACCGGGAGTGGAAGCGCAAGTCCCTGGAAGCCAATCAGAAGCTGGAGAGCGCGGTTGCACAGTACCATAAGCAGCAGTCCCGTCTGGAGTCTTTGAAAAATATTGCGGAGCGCTATGACGGCTACGGCAACAGCATCCGCCGCGTCATGGAGCAGAAGAGCCGCAACGCGGGAATCCTTGGTGTTGTTTCCGATCTGATCCAGGTGGACAAAAAGTACGAGACGGCGATTGAGACAGCGCTTGGCGGAAATATCCAGAACATCGTGACTGAGGACGAGGAGACGGCAAAACAGATGATCTCCTACTTAAAGCAGAACCGGTACGGACGGGCGACGTTTCTGCCGCTGACGAGTGTGGACGGCAAGGGCAACTTTAAAAACACGGATGCCTTAAAGGAGCCGGGAGTCATCGGTCTTGCCAATACCCTCGTGAAGACGGAGGAAAAATATGCTGGAGTGACCGCTTATCTGCTCGGCAGAGTGATCGTGACGGAGAATATCGACTATGCGATCAAGCTGGCGAAAAAGAACCGCTACTCGTTACATATTGTGACGCTGGAGGGAGAATATTTAAGCCCGGGCGGTTCCATGACAGGTGGAGCGTTTAAGAACAGCAGCAATCTGCTCGCAAGAAACCGCGAGATTGAAGAACTCGAGAAGAACGTAAAAGATCTGGACAAACAGATTGCAGAGCTTAAAAACCGTCTTGAAGATATCAGGACGGCACAGAGCCTGCTCGCGGAGGACGTCGAGAGCAATAAGGCGAGCCTGCAGGAGGCGTACATTGCGCAGAATACCGCGAAGATGAACGTGGAGCGCGCGATGGAGCAGAAGAACGAGAGCGAGAACGTGTTTGCAGGCTTACAGATGGAGAACCGTGAGATTGAGAGCCAGCTCCGTGAGATTGCGGAGAACAAGGACAAGATTGCAGAGGAACTGCAGTCGGCAAAGGAGCGGGAGGCACAGATCGAGGAGGAGAGCGCCGGATTCCAGAAGATTCTGGATGAAAATGCGGGCAGAGCGGAAGAAGCCCAGAAGGCAGTATCCGATGTACAGTTAAAGGAAGCTGCCGTGCGCCAGAAGTTGGAGTTCGTTCTGCAGAATCTGGAGCGTGTGAACGGAGAGATAAGACGTTACGAGGAAGAGCGCGAGGGATTCGTTACGGAGGCGAAGGAAGCGAAGGCGGATGCCGAGAAGAAGCGCCACGATATTGAGGAGATCAAAAAGACGATCCTTGCGTCAAAGGACAATTCCGAGCAGCTGGAGCAGGCACTGAAGGAGCACACGGCGCGCAGGGAAGAAATGTCTGCGGAATACAAGGGCTTTTTCCAGAAGCGCGAAGACATCTCCAAGAAGATCTCCGATCTGGACAAGGAGATTTTCCGTCTGAACAGCCAGCGTGAAAAGCTGGAGGAGGCGCACGAGTATCAGAACAATTACATGTGGGAGGAGTATGAGCTGACCCTGCATGCAGCGATGGAACTCCGCAACGAGGAATACACGGATCTTGCGGCGATGAAGAAGATGATCGCGTCCATCAAGGACGAGATCCGTAAGCTGGGCGATGTCAATGTCAACGCGATCGAGGATTACAAGGAGATCTCTGAGCGCTATGGATTTTTGAAGACACAGCACGATGATCTGGTCGAGGCGGAGAAGACGCTGGTCGGTATCATTGAGGAACTCGATACCGGCATGCGCAAGCAGTTTCTGGAGAAGTTCGCGGAGATCCAGACCGAGTTTGACAAGGTATTCAAGGAGCTGTTCGGCGGTGGAAAGGGAACGCTCGAACTGGTCGAGGATGAGGATATTCTGGAGTGTGGCATCCGCATTATCGCGCAGCCGCCGGGAAAGAAGCTGCAGAATATGATGCAGATGTCCGGTGGAGAAAAGTCCCTGACGGCGATTTCACTGTTGTTCGCCATCCAGAATTTAAAGCCGTCCCCGTTCTGTCTGCTCGACGAGATCGAGGCGGCGCTCGACGATTCCAACGTCGGACGTTTTGCAAAGTATTTACATAAGCTGACGAAGAGCACGCAGTTCATTGTGATCACGCACAGGCGCGGCACGATGGCGGCGGCAGACCGTCTGTATGGTATTACCATGCAGGAAAAGGGTGTATCCACCCTGGTATCCGTGAATCTGATCGAGGGCGATCTCGACAAATAGCAGGAGGAATGAGTACATTATGGGCGAGGAAAAGAAAGGCTTCTGGGGACGTCTGGTCGAGGGCCTCAGCAAGACGAGAGATAATATCGTATCCGGCATAGATTCCATTTTCAGTGGATTTTCCAGCATTGACGATGATTTCTATGAGGAGATCGAGGAGATTCTGATTATGGGAGACATCGGCGTCAATGCGACTGAGTCGATCATTGAGAGTCTCAAGGAAAAAGTGAAGGAGAATCACATCAAAGATCCGGCAGAGTGCAAGGAACTTCTGATTAACAGCATCAAGGAGCAGATGGATGTCGGCGAGACGGCATACCGCTTTGAGACGGAGAAATCCGTGGTTCTCGTGATCGGTGTCAACGGCGTGGGCAAGACCACATCCGTTGGAAAGCTGGCGGGAAAGCTCAAGGACCAGGGGAAAAAGGTCGTGCTTGCGGCAGCGGATACCTTCCGCGCAGCGGCGGGAGACCAGCTGCAGGAGTGGGCAAACCGCGCCGGTGTGGATATGATCGGCGGACAGGAGGGCGCAGACCCGGCGGCGATCGTCTACGATGCGGTGGCGGCAGCCAAGGCGAGAAATGCGGATGTTCTGCTGTGTGATACGGCGGGACGCCTTCATAATAAGAAGAACCTCATGGAGGAATTAAAAAAGATCAATCGTATTCTGGAGAAAGAATATCCGGATGCGTACCGTGAGACACTCGTGGTGCTCGATGCGACGACCGGACAGAATGCGTTAAACCAGGCGAGAGAGTTTTCCGAGTGCGCCGACATCACGGGAATTATTTTAACGAAGATGGACGGCACGGCAAAGGGCGGTATCGCAGTGGCAATCCACTCGGAGCTTGGCATTCCGGTCAAGTATATCGGCGTCGGGGAGACGATCGAGGATCTGCAGAAGTTTGATTCCAACCAGTTCGTAAACGCATTATTTGAAGTAGGAGAGGAGAAAAGCGGATGTTGACATTAGACAAGTTCGAGGAAGCAAGTGAAAAAGTCAAAGAAGTGACACTTGAGACAAAGCTGGTATACAGCGATTACTGGAGTCAGCAGACCGGCAACAAGGTTTACCTTAAGCCGGAAAACATGCAGTTCACCGGGGCATACAAGGTGAGAGGCGCATATTATAAGATCAGCACGTTAAGTGATGAGGAGCGTGCAAAGGGGCTGATCACGGCATCGGCGGGAAACCACGCGCAGGGTGTGGCATACGCAGCAAAATGCTACGGCTGCAAGGCAGTCATCGTCATGCCGACCACCACACCGCTCATCAAGGTGAACCGTACCAAGAGCTACGGTGCAGAAGTCGTGCTCTACGGAGACGTCTATGACGAGGCGTGCCAGAAGGCATATGAGCTTGCGGACAAGGAGGGATATACCTTCATCCATCCGTTCGATGATCTGGCAGTGGCAACCGGACAGGGAACGATCGCCATGGAGATCTTTAAGGAGCTTCCGCTTGTAGAGTACATTCTGGTCCCGATCGGCGGGGGCGGACTGGCAACTGGTGTGTCCACACTGGCGAAGCTTCTGAATCCGAAGATCAAGGTCATCGGCGTGGAGCCGGCGGGAGCGAACTGTATGCAGTCTTCCTTCGCGGCAGGAAAAGTAACGACGCTGCCGCAGGTCAACACCATTGCGGACGGCACGGCGGTCAAGACACCGGGAAGCAAGATTTTCCCGTATATCCAGAAAAATCTGGATGACATCATCACGGTGGAGGATGATGAACTCGTCGTGGCCTTCCTGGATATGGTGGAGAATCACAAGATGATTGTGGAAAACTCCGGTCTGCTGACCGTAGCTGCGTTGAAACATCTGGATGTTTCCGACAAACGCGTGGTATCGATCTTAAGCGGCGGCAACATGGACGTCATCACGATGTCCTCCGTGGTACAGCAGGGACTCATTTTCCGCGACCGTATCTTCACCGTGTCGGTACTTCTGCCGGATAAGCCGGGAGAACTGTCCAAGGTTTCGGCAGCGATTGCCGCAGAGCAGGGCAACGTCATCAAACTGGAGCACAACCAGTTTGTGACAACGAACCGCAGCGCGGCAGTGGAACTCCGTATTACGCTCGAGAGCTTTGGCACCGAGCACAAAAAACAGATCATGAAAGCGCTGGAGAAGAAAGGTTATAAGCCGAAGCTGGTGCGCACGAGTCTGTAAACAAAGAAGAGGAGAAAGAAAATGTTAGAAAAGTGGTTTAAACTGAAGGAAAACAACACGACAGCCAAGACCGAAGTCATGGCAGGTATCACAACCTTTATGACGATGGCGTACATTCTGGCAGTCAACCCGACCATGCTTGCAGCGGCGGGAATGGATAAGACAGCAGTGCTCATTGCAACCGCGCTGGCATCATTTATTGGTACCATGGCGATGGCGCTCCTTGCAAATTATCCGTTTGCACTGGCACCGGGGATGGGACTGAATGCGTATTTTGCATACACGGTCTGCGGTGCGATGGGATATTCCTGGCAGGTAGCTTTAATGGCTGTTTTTGTGGAAGGTCTGGTTTTCATCGTACTTTCTTTGACCAATGTGCGTGAAGCAATCTTTAATGCGATCCCGCTGAACCTGAAAAAAGGTGTGAGCGTCGGCATCGGGCTGTTTATCGCATTTATCGGTCTGCAGAATGGCGGCATCGTAGTGGCGAACAGCTCCACACTTGTTTCCTATGTTGACTTTACCAGCAATTTCAAGACTGCCGGCATCTGTGCTTTGTTAGCGCTGATCGGTCTGTTTGTGATTGCAATTATGTACATTAAGAACGTAAAAGGCGCGATTTTATTCGGTATCGTTATTACCTGGGTGCTTGGAATGATCTGTCAGGCGGCAGGAATCTATGTTCCGGATGCGGAAGCCGGTTTTTATTCCTTATACCCGGCGCTCGGATTTACCGATCTGACCGCGATCGGTCAGACATTCGGACAGTGCTTCAAACTGGATTTCTCCAATGTGCGTGTCTTTGACTTCATCGCAGTTGTATGTGCATTTTTGTTTGTAGATATGTTTGATACACTCGGAACGTTAATCGGTGTGGCAAATAAAGCGGATATGTTGGACAAGGACGGCAAGCTGCCGCGCATCAAGGAAGCGCTGTTAGCGGATGCGGTTGCAACCACCGCAGGCGCTGTGCTCGGTACCTCCACAACCACCACGTTTGTTGAGAGTTCCTCCGGTGTGGCAGCTGGAGCAAGAACAGGTCTCTCTTCTGTAGTGACCGGATTCTTATTCCTGATCTCTGTGGTACTGTCCCCGATTTTCTGCTCGATCCCGAGCTTTGCGACAGCACCGGCTCTGATCTTCGTCGGCTTCCTTATGGTGTCTACGGTGACAAGCATCGAGTTCACGGATATGACAGAGGCAATTCCGGCATACTTATGCCTGCTTGCAATGCCGCTCATGTACAGCATCTCCGAGGGTATTGCGATCGGCGTTATCTCTTATGTCATCATCAATGTCGTATGCGGTAAGGCAAAGAAGATCACGCCGCTGATGTATGTGCTGGCGGTACTGTTTGTGTGCAAATACATCTTCTTATAAAATGAAAACCGAAGGTATGGAGGTATCCCTATGCGCAGATGGATAAAACAGATCATGGTCTGGCTTGTTGCGGCAGCATGCGGTTTTGCTGCGGCGCTTGTGATCTGCAGATGGAGCGGTACTGCCTTCGGTTTTTTTATGTGGCCGGTCATTGCCGCGGGGGCAGGGTTCGTGGTGGCTGGCGTGGGATTTTTTTCAACAGAAGGAAAGAGTGAGATTCTCTATGGAATCTGTGCGGCGGCATGCCTGTTCTGCATGATCGTGCAGACGGCGATGGCGGTGTAAAAAGAAGGAAAAAGTGTGTCAAGAAAAAATACTTGACACCTTTTTCCTTTTATGCTATTCTATCACGGTGGCAATGAGTGAGAGATGCCGGATACGGCGTGATTGTGGGATTTCAGATGGAAGAGAAGATTGAACAGGCGTATCTGTATGATTTTTACGGAGAACTGCTGAACGAACATCAGAGAAGAATTTATGAGGATTTCGTGTTCAATGATCTGTCCCTCGGAGAGATCGCGGACGAGGAAGGTATCAGCAGACAGGGCGTTCACGATATGGTGAAGCGGTGTACGAAGACCCTTGAGGGGTATGAGGAGAAGCTTCATCTGATCGCAAAGTTCATGTCGGCGAAGCACAGCGTGGAACAGATTCATGCATTGACGAAGCAGTTTCATGAGAGCCATGACGAGGCAGTGATCGTGGAGATTGAACAGATTTCCAATCAGATATTAGAGGAGTTATAGATGGCATTTGACAGCTTATCTGAAAAACTTCAAAATGTATTCAAGAACCTGCGCAGCAAGGGGCGGCTGACGGAAGCGGATGTCAAGACAGCGCTTAAGGAAGTCAAGATGGCGCTCTTAGAGGCGGATGTCAACTTCAAGGTCGTCAAGCAGTTCGTCAAGGACGTGGAGGAGCGTGCCGTCGGACAGGACGTGATGAACGGACTGAATCCGGGACAGATGGTCATCAAGATTGTAAACGAAGAGATGGTCAGGCTGATGGGCTCTGAGACAGCCGAGATCACACTGCAGCCCGGCAAGGCAGTCACCGTCATCATGATGACCGGTCTTCAGGGAGCAGGTAAGACGACCACAGCAGCAAAGCTTGCCGGAAAGTTCAAGCAGAAAGGCAGGAAGGTACTTCTCGTGGCAGGCGATGTCTACCGGCCGGCAGCGATCGAACAGCTGCAGATCAACGGACAGAAGCAGGGCGTGGAAGTATTTTCCATGGGCGATAAGAACAGCCCGGTGAACATTGCAAAAGCGGCGATGGAACATGCCGCGAAGAACGATTTTAACATCGTTATCATCGATACTGCCGGACGTCTTCACATCGATGAAGATATGATGGCAGAGTTGATTCAGATAAAAGAAAATGTCACAGTGCATCAGACCGTCCTTGTGGTGGACGCCATGACAGGACAGGATGCGGTGAATGTGGCGAAGACCTTTGATGAGCGCATCGGTATCGACGGAGTCATTCTGACAAAGCTCGACGGTGATACCAGAGGCGGTGCGGCGCTTTCCATCCGGGCAGTGACCGGTAAGCCGATTTTTTATGCGGGTATGGGAGAGAAGCTTTCGGATCTGGAGCAGTTTTACCCGGATCGCATGGCATCGCGTATTCTCGGTATGGGCGATGTGCTGACCCTCATCGAAAAAGCCCAGGAGGACTTTGACGAGGAGCGGGCGAAGAAGATTGAGCAGAAGATGCGCAAGAACGAATTTGACTTTGAGATGTATCTGGAGTCGATGAGTCAGATGAAGAAGATGGGCGGTCTGTCCAGTATCCTCGGTATGATGCCGGGACTCGGGATGGGCGCAGGCAAGATGCCGGATATTGACGAGGCAGCAGCCGAGAAGAGCTTATCGCGCACGGAGGCGATCATCTATTCCATGACGCCGGAGGAGAGACAGAATCCTTCCCTTTTGAATCCGAGCAGGAAGCGCCGTATTGCGGTGGGAGCCGGTGTCGATATTGCGGAGGTCAACCGTCTGGTGAAGCAGTTTGAACAGATGAAGAAGATGATGAAGCAGATGCCTGGCATGATGAAGAAGGGCAGACGCGCTGGTGGAATGTTCGGCAAGCTTCCGTTTTAATGTTAGAAATTGCGTATAACGCATTCTAAATAGATCAGTTAAGCAAATTTAAGGAGGTGAAAGTAATGGCAGTAAAGATCAGATTAAGAAGAATGGGACAGAAGAAAGCTCCTTTCTATAGAATCGTAGTAGCAGATTCCAGATCCCCGAGAGATGGCAAGTGCATCGAGGAGATCGGAACATACGATCCAACGAAAGATCCAAGCGAGTATCATGTAAATGAGGAGTTAGCAAAGAAGTGGTTAGCTAACGGAGCTCAGCCGACCGATACAGTTGCTCGTATTTTCAAGAGCGCAGGCATCGAGAAATAGGATTCGCGAGGTGGACCTAATGAAAGAATTAGTAGAAGTAATTGCGAAATCACTCGTCGATTATCCGGATCAGGTCGTCGTAACAGAGACAGAGAATGAGAAAGCCATCGTGCTTGAACTGCGCGTTGCGCAGTCCGACATGGGCAAGGTAATCGGCAAACAGGGACGCATTGCCAAGGCAATCCGTTCTGTTGTGAAGGCTGCTGCCTCAAAGGAAGAGAAGAAAGTTATTGTAGAGATCATGCAGTAACAGGTCAGAGGAGCTGTCGCGCCAGATAATGGGGTGGCAGCTCCTTTGTTCATATTGCGGCTACTGCGGATATCAGAGACAGAAACGGAGGACATGCATGGAAGATTTATTGCAGGTCGGTGTCATCACGACGACACACGGGGTGCGTGGGGAGGTCAAGGTATTTCCGACGACGGACGATCCAGCGCGCTTCAAAAAACTCAAAAATGTGATTTTGGATACCGGAAAAGAAAAATTAGAACTTGAGATTGCAGGCGTCAAGTTCTTTAAAAATATGGTGATTCTCAAATTTAAGGGAATTGATGATATCAATGATGTGGAAAAATATCGAAAAAAGAGCCTTTATGTGACGAGAGAGAACGCGGTAAAGCTGAAAAAGGACGAATATTTTATTGCAGATCTGATCGGCATGAAGGTGTCGACGGACGAGGGTGAGGAATTGGGAACGCTGTCGGATGTGATGCAGACCGGCGCGAATGATGTCTATGTGATCTCCATGACAGACGGGGAGGAAGTGCTCATTCCGGCGATCAGGGACTGCATCCGCGATGTGGACGTAGAGCAGGGACAGATGTGTGTGCATCTGCTTCCGGGACTGCTTGACATCAACCGAAAATAGGAGGCACAGCATGAATTATCATATTCTGACGCTGTTTCCGGAGATGGTGACGCAGGGACTCTCGGAGAGCATCCTTGGACGTGCGGCAAAAAAGGGACTGCTGTCCGTGAATGCAGTCAACATCCGGGATTATACGGCGGATCGACATAAAAAAGTCGATGATTATCCTTACGGCGGGGGAGCCGGCATGCTGATGCAGGCGCAGCCGGTCTACGATGCGTGGAAGGCAGCCTGCGAGGAAATCCGGAGCCGGCAGCCGGAGGAGCTGCGGGACAGACCGGTGCGCACGGTGTATGTGACGCCGCAGGGAGCCGTGTTCAACCAGCAGATGGCAAAGGAGTTCGCGAAGGAGGAAGATCTTATTTTCCTGTGCGGGCACTATGAGGGGATCGACGAGCGTGTATTAGAGGAGACCGTCACGGACTACGTGTCGATCGGCGATTATGTGCTGACCGGCGGGGAACTTCCGGCGATGGTGATGATAGACGCGATCTCACGGATGGTGCCCGGGGTACTGGCGAACGGAGAGTCCGGGGAGACGGAGTCCTTCGAGGGCGATCTGTTAGAGTATCCGCAGTACAGCCGCCCGGAGGAATGGCACGGAAAGCAGGTGCCAAAGGTGCTGCTGTCGGGCAATCAGAGAAAAATTGCCGAGTGGCGCAGACAGGAGGCGGAGCGCCGCACACAGGAGAGGCGGCCGGATCTCTATGCAGGCTACGAGAGACTGATGTCCTGCAAAAAGGTGCTTGCCGGGGACAAGCTGCTGCATGTGGATATGACCGAGCTGATTGCGCGCGGGCAGGCGCGCCTTGTTTTTGCAGAAGGGAAAAATATCTGTCTGCAGGATAAAGTCAGCGGGGCGTATTTTCATACGGCGGAGGACATCAAAGCCGGCTGCAGGATGCTTGAAATCCTGCAGGAGGACGCCGGGGAGGGGAGCGGTCTTCTGGTGCTGCATCAGGAGTTCATGACGGAACCGGCAGAAAAATATCTGGGATTTCGCACGGCGATGACCTGCAACCAGATCGTGTATACAAAGCACGAAAAGCTGCCTGTCACCGGACTGTACCGCATGGACGGCAAACCGGCCGAAAACGGCGTGGTCATCCGCCCGCTTACGATGGAACACTTAGATGCGGTGGTGCGCGATTACAATACGATGTCGGATGAGGCGTATGTGACAGACCGGATCAAAAAGGGGGCGCTCTTCGGTGCGTTTGTGGACGGGCAGCTTGCGGGCTTTATCGGAATGCACGCGGAGGGCGGCATCGGGATGCTCTTCGTCTCGCCGGAGTACCGCAGACGCCGGATCGGCATGGCACTTGAGACGTATATGATCAATCTCGGATTAGAGCGTGGCGAGAGACCTTACGGTCAGGTTGAGATCGGCAATGACGCATCCAAGGGGCTGCAGGAGACCCTGGGACTCTGTTTTTCTAAGGGGCGCATCTACTGGATGGAGCGTGACGGGAGAGAATAAAATATTTGCCGAAAATGCTTGCAATCCGTACAATCTGTGTTATACTGGAATAGTTGTGAATAAATAGATGGTCCTCTGTTACGAATCGACGTATTAAGAACATCCAATGAATCAGGAGGTCACAAAATGAACGCAAGTGAAATCATTAAGAGCATTGAAGCAGAGCAGCTCAAGGCAGAAGTACCGCAGTTTAACGTAGGTGATACGGTAAAGGTTTACGGTAAGATCAAAGAGGGTAACCGTGAGCGTATCCAGGTATTCGAGGGAACTGTTTTAAAGAGACAGGGCGGAAGCAACCGCGAGACTTTCACAGTCAGAAAGATCTCTAACGGTGTCGGCGTAGAGAAGACCTGGCCGTTACATTCTCCGAACGTTGAGAAGGTAGAGGTTGTTCGTCAGGGTAAAGTCAGACGTGCAAAGTTATTCTACTTAAGAGACCGTGTCGGCAAGAAGGCAAAGGTAAAAGAGCTTGTAAAATAATACAATGCAGCGCTAAGAAGCCGGGACATATTTTGTATGGAACAGGATTCCATATGGAGTGTGTTCCGGTTTTTTTGCATTGTAAGGCACCAAAATTAAATTGCGAAGCCACAGGGTTTGTGTTAAAGTAAAGCAGGAATCGTGTGCGGCGGGCACATGGCACATGGAGGATAAGAATGCGCAGACGTAGAAGCGGACTGAACTTTGGCAGACAGAAGAAAAAAGTGAATATGTCGGTCGTGAAGGAAGGGTGTGTGTGGATCATTGAGATCGCGATCACGCTTCTGGTAGCGTTTACACTGGTATATTTTGTCGGACTGCGGACAAGTGTTGTGGGACAGTCCATGGCGGAGACGCTAAACGGCGGCGATGAGATCCTGGTCAACCGTTTTATATACAAAGTTACCGATCCCAGGCCGAACGATGTGATTGTATTTTTGCCGAACGGCAATGAAAAATCACATTATTACATCAAGCGCGTCATAGCGGTGCCGGGGGATACGCTTCAGATTAAGAACGGCGAAGTGTATGTCAACGGCGAACTGTTTGCGGAAGATGTGGATGTGGCGCAGATGGAGGATGCCGGACTGGCGGCGGAAGAGATCACGCTGGGTGAGGACGAGTATTTCGTGCTTGGCGACAACCGCAATAACAGCGAGGACAGCCGCTATGCCAACATCGGCAACATTAAGAAGGAATATATTATCGGAAAAGTCTGGTTCCGCGTGGCACCGTTTAAGGACTTTGGATTTTTATAAAACAGACAGTAAGAGAATGGAGAGTAATTATGCAGTTTCAGTGGTACCCAGGGCATATGACGAAAGCAAAGCGTCAGATGCAGGAAGATATCAAGTTAATCGATCTGGTCATCGAGCTTGTCGATGCGCGGATTCCGCTCAGCAGCCGGAATCCGGACATTGACGAACTGGGCCAAAATAAAGCGCGGCTGATCCTCATGAACAAGTCGGATCTTGCGGACGAGGAAACGGGAAAGCTGTGGAGTGCGTATTTTCAGAAGAAGGGTTATTATGTGGTAAGCCTGGATTCGAGAAACAGAAGCGGCATGAAGCAGGTGACGGCGGTCGTCATGGAGGCGTGCAGGGAGAAAATCGAGCGCGACAGAAAGCGCGGCATCATGAACCGTCCGGTGCGGGCGATGGTCGTTGGAATCCCGAACGTGGGGAAATCCACGTTTATCAATTCCTACGCCGGAAAGGCGTGCGCCAAGACCGGCAACAAGCCGGGCGTTACAAAGGGCAAGCAGTGGATCCGGCTGAACAAGAATGTAGAACTTCTGGATACACCGGGAATCTTATGGCCGAAGTTTGAAGACCAGACGGTCGGATTAAAACTGGCGTTAATCGGTGCCATCAAGGATGAGATTTTAAACATCGACGAGCTGTCCCTGGAGTTGATCAAAGTGCTGACAGCCTACTATCCGGGAGCGCTTCAGGCGCGCTACGGAACAGAGGAGCAGGCCATCGACGAGACGGCGGCGCCGGCAGAGATCCTGCGTGGGATCGCGGAAAACCGCCGCTGTGTGGCAAAGGGCGACGAGATTGACTACAGCAAGGCGGCGACGCTTCTGATTGATGAATTCCGCAGCGGCAAGCTTGGCAGGATCACACTGGAGCGGCCCGACTAGCACAGGCAGCGGGAACATACGGCGGGAGAGGAAGCAGATGGAGACGAAAAAGATCGGAGAAATCAGGGAAGAATTCAAGGCGGCAGAGGAGACCATGCTGCCTTCTTTTATCGAAAAATACAGGTCGGATGAGCGCGCGGGCGTACAAAAGCTCATCGAGCAGGCGAACGGACGCCTTGCAAAGCTGGAGGCGGAGCGTGCAAGGATCGACCGGCTGTGGAAGTACGAGCGCGAGTACGGGATGTATACGCGTATCTGCGGGATTGATGAGGTGGGGAGAGGCCCGCTTGCCGGCCCCGTTGTGGCGGGAGCGGTCATTCTGCCGAAGGACTGCGACATCCTCTATATCAACGATTCCAAGAAGCTCTCGGCGGCAAAGCGGGAGGAACTGTACGATGTGATTATGGAAAAAGCGGTGGCGGTCGGCATCGGCATGGTGGGACCGGAGCGCATTGATGAGATCAACATTCTGCAGGCAACGTACGAGGCGATGCGGGAAGCTATAAGCAAATTGGGCGATGCACCCGATATATTATTAAATGATGCGGTGACGATACCCGGGGTTGCGATACGGCAGGTGCCAATCATCAAGGGAGATGCCAAGAGCATCTCAATCGGCGCAGCCAGCATTGTGGCAAAAGTGACAAGGGACCGGCTGATGGTGGAGTACGACAAGATCATGCCGGGGTACGGATTCGCCGCGAATAAGGGCTACGGCTCGGCGGAACATATTGCGGCGCTGAAAAAATACGGACCGACGCCGATCCATCGCCGGAGCTTTATTGGAAACTTTGTAGAGGTATAGACGGGAAGAGGGAACATACATGCAGATATCGGATCTGGTAGGACAGTACAGCCGGAATGTGGCCAACGGAACGGAAGAATTGCATGGGGCGCAGAGCGTTCAGAAACTGGTGTCGACCATCGGGGATCTCTCCGCGGGAAGCATTTTCGAGGGGACGATCAACAGTGTGCGCGGCGGAAAAGTGACGCTGGCGCTGGGCAACGGACAGACCATCACCGCACGGCTGGACGGAAAAATGGATTTACAGCAGGGCTCGAGCATGTTTTTCCAGGTGCGCGCCAATGACGGGCAGACGATTGCGATCCGCCCGTACACCGAGCTTGGAAATGTCAGCAATCCGATTCTGCTCAACGCGCTTTCGGCGGCGCAGGTGCCTGCGACGGACCGGACGCTTGTGATGGTGGATACGATGATGCAGGAGCAGATGTCGATCGGCAGACAGAGCATTCTCGATATGGCGAAGCTGGTTGGCGCGAATCCGGATGCCAATGTGCAGACCATCGTGCAGATGACGAAGCTCGGACTCCCGGTGACGGAGGAGATGGCGGCGCAGTTTGAAAATTATCTGTCCGACCGGCAGGCGCTCGTGGGAGAGATGGATCTGGCAGCGGGGCATATGATGGAACTGCTTTCGGACGAGGCACTCTCGCCGGAGACGGCATTTTCCCTCTATGGGAAAATGCTTGATATCTTTATGCCCGGGGCGGAAGCGGCAGATGCCGGAGTGACCGCGGCAGCGGGACAGGAATCTTCCGCAGCAGAGGCAGGCGCCGGAGCAATCGCGGAAGCAGTGGGACAGGAAAATGCAGCCACGGTGGCAGAAGCAGAGGCGGGCGCGCCCACGGCGGCGGAACAGGGAACCGCAGCGGCATCGGCAGTAGCGGAGGAGGCAGGTGCCGCTTCGACCGCGGAAGCAGCGGAACAGGGAGCAGCAGAAGCAGAGGCAGGGGGCGGAGTGACCGCGGAACTGACATATGGAAGGACGGCAGAGACTCCGGGGACAGTCGGGGAACTGTTGTCGAAGGAGCAGATCGAACATCTGGGAAAAATGCTTCGGAACATTCCGGCTCTGATTGGCAACGAGGAGATTTTTGCCGGCGGAGAGCAGGAGGAAGTCTTTGTGGATACGCTCTCGGAAGAAGGTCCGGAGGTGGCGAAACTGATGGCGCAGGAGGAAGCGGCGCAGGAGCAGCCGGTCTTGAATGAAAAATTGACGGCAGAACAGTTTTTGCAGAAGCTCGGCAGAGCGCTCGCACAGAACGGCGGGTTCGGCTTTGCGGGAATGCAGAAGCTTTTTGCCGGAAAGGAATTTCAGACCATTTTCCGCAGTGTGATCGAGAAGCAGTGGCTGCTGCAGCCGGAGGAATTAAAGCAGGAGCACAAGGTGAGCGGGCTGTATGAGCGCTTAGAGCAGCAGCTTTCCCAGATGGAGGAGGCGGTTCGGGCGACCGGAAGCACGCAGAATACGTTTTTGCAGACGGCATCGCAGGTTCACGGCAATCTGGAGTTCATGAATCAGATGAACCAGATTTATCACTATGTGCAGCTGCCGTTAAAGATGTCCGGACAAAATGCGAACGGGGAACTCTATGTCTATGCGAACCGGAAGAATCTGCGCGATCCAGATGCGGAACTGACGGCATTTTTACATCTGGACATGGAGCAGCTCGGTTCCACGGACGTCTCAGTGCGGATGCAGAACCGCAGCGTACGCACCAATTTTTATCTGGAGGATGATGCCTCCTATGATCTGGTGGAAAAGCACCTGGAAGTGCTGAACAAGCGTCTTAAGAGCAAGGGCTACCAGTCTTCCATCACGGTCACACATGAGAAAAAAGACATCAGTTTCAAGGAGAACATCGTAAAGAAAGGAAAGGCGACGGTGGGAAGCCTGCACCGCTATTCTTTTGATGTAAGAGCATAGGAAAGCAGGATTCTTTGAAGGGAGGATGTGGCGATGGCGGAGAACAAGCATATTGCAGGAAAAGAAAAGACGGCGGTAGCCGTTGCCTACAATCCGGGCGAGGTGGCGCCGAAGATCCTCGCAGTCGGAAAAGGCGAGGTGGCGGAGCGCATCATTGAGACGGCAAAAGAAAATGATGTTCCGTTTTATCAGGATAACAAGCTGGCGGAGACCTTATCCAGACTTCAGATCGGGGATACGATTCCGCCGGAACTCTACGAGGTGGTCGCGGAGATCCTTGTCTTTGTGGACGATATGGACCGCATGAAGGGAAAACTCAAAGAATCCGGCTTACTGTAGGCAGATGACAGATGCCGTGATGGTAACAGAAGGCACGGGAAGAACCCGGACGGCGGAACGTGGTGATGGATCGGGCGAAAGGCAGGGAGAGAGGATACCGGATGAACAGGCGGCAGACGGGAACAGCGTATGAGAGACGGGCGGGGAAGTATCTGAAGGAACAGGGATACGAGCTGATTGGATACAATTTCAGATGCCGGCAGGGAGAGATCGACATCATCGCCCGCGATGGCAGATACCTGGTGTTTGTGGAAGTGAAATACCGCAGAGACGGGCAGACGGGCGATCCGCTGGAGGCGGTGGACCGGGCGAAGCAGCGCCGCATCAGCAGAACGGCGCAATATTACTGCCTGACGCACGGATACGGGGAGACGACGCCCTGCCGCTTTGATGTGGCGGCGGTGCTTGGAACAGACGGGGAAGTGCGGCTTGTGAGAAATGCATTTGAATTTCAGGGATGACGGGAGGATGAGACTTGACAGCGTTTGTGAGAAAAGCAGCAGAGGATGCGGTTTTGCGGGAGGACTGGCATGAGAACGAGGACGGCAGCAGGCTGCTGCTGTTAAAATATCCCCTTTTGGAGCGCACGGGGATCGTGGAACATTGTTTTACGACGAGGCTCGGAGGCGTCAGTGCGGATATTTTTTCCACGATGAATTTAAGCTTTACCAGAGGCGATGAGGAGGCTGCGGTGCGTGAAAATTACCGGCGCCTGGCGAGGGCACTCGGGGCAGAGGTGGGGCAGTTTGTCTGCTCGGATCAGACACATACCGTCAATGTGCGCCGCGTCACGGCAGCGGACGCCGGAAAAGGACTGACCAGAGAGCGGGACTACCGGGATGTGGACGGACTGATTACGGATGAGCCGGGACTTGTCCTGTCGACGTTCTACGCGGACTGTGTGCCGTTATATGTGGTGGATCCCGTACACCGCGCCATCGGAATGAGCCATTCGGGCTGGAGAGGCACGGCGGCGCGCATGGGAGCGGTCACTCTGTCTGCCATGCAGGAGGCATACGGCACCAGACCAGAGGATGTGGTCTGCGCGGTCGGTCCGTCCATTTGCAAGGACTGCTATGAGGTGAGCGCAGATGTGGCAGATATTTTTGCGGAGGAATTTCCCGGGCATGAGCAGGAGATTCTGGCAGAGAGTGAGAAGAACAGCGTCGGGATGGCTCACGCAGACAAAAAATACCAGCTGGATCTCTGGAAGGCGAACGAGATCATTTTTCAGGAGGCGGGCGTGCGAAAAGAGCATCTGGCAGTGACGGACATCTGTACCTGCTGCAATCCGAAGCTGTTGTTTTCCCACCGCGCAAGTCATGGAAAGCGCGGAAATCTGGGCGGATTTCTGTACCTGAAATAAGGATGTATAAGATCGTCCTCCAGGTATGGTCTGTAGATAGAATCAAATAGAAAGCGGAAAAGGAGAAAAAAGATGAAGACAAAAAAATACGTGGAATATATGGTCGAGGAGACAAAGAAGATTCTGGCAATCGACAGCCCGAGCGGATATACCGCAGATGTGGCGGATTATGTGATGAAAGCGTACCAGAAGCTCGGTTATGAGCCGAAGCTGACCACAAAGGGCGGCGTGCTGGTAGCGCTTGGCGGCAAGGACAAAAAGAATGCCGTGATGCTCGAGGCACACATTGACACGCTCGGCGCCATGGTAGCGGAGATAAAGTCCAACGGCAGACTGCGGGTAACACCGGTCGGCGGAATGAACGCCAACAATGCCGAGGCGGAGAACTGCAGAATCCATACCCGCTTCGGGGAAAAGGTCTACGAGGGAACCTTACAGCTTGCCAATGCATCCATCCATGTCAACGGCGATTACAATGACAAGAAGCGTACATTTGACGAGACGGAGATCGTGCTGGACGAGAAGGTACATTCCAGAGAGGACGTGGAGGCACTCGGCATCATGACGGGAGACATCGTCTGCTTTGATCCGCGCACGACCGTCACAGAGAGCGGCTACATCAAGAGCCGTTTCCTGGACGATAAGTTAAGCGTCGGCATCCTGCTTGGCTATGCGAGATATTTAAAAGAAGAGAATGTCACACCGGAGCGCATGATCTACCAGCACATCACCGTCTTTGAGGAAGTCGGACACGGCGGAGCCGCTTCGATTCCGGAGGGTGTGACTGAGGTTATTTCCGTTGACATGGGCTGCGTTGGAGACGGTCTTGCCTGCGAGGAGACACAGGTGTCCATCTGCGCGAAGGACAGCCACGGACCGTATCACTACGACGTCGTGACGGGACTGATTGCGGCGGCAAAGCGCGAGGAACTTGACTTTGCGGTGGACGTCTACCCGCATTACGGATCGGATGCGGATGTGGCGCTGACGGCGGGCTATGACGTGCGCCACGGACTGATCGGCGCGGGCGTGTACGCGTCGCACGGCTACGAGAGAAGCCATGTGGACGGCGTGAAGAACACCTTCAAACTCCTGTGTGCATATCTGGGCTGATGCCGAAGTTAAATAAAAATTAATAATTTCATAGGATTATCTTTATTGTATGAGGGAACCTTCCATGCTATAGTAGCTGTATTAAGACAAATAGTACAGTTGGTACAGATGGGAGGTTATGATTTGATTCAGTTAAATTACCGGGACTCCAAACCGATTTATGAACAGATCAAGGATGGCTTTCGGAAGCTGATTATCACAAATTCTCTTTCGGCAAACGAGAAGCTGCCGTCTGTCCGCGAACTGGCGTCCGGACTGGCGATCAATCCCAATACGATTCAGAAAGCGTATCGCGATCTGGAGAGCGAGGGATATACATACACGGTTGCCGGGAAGGGAACGTTTGTGGCAGAGCACAGGGAAATCCTGAATACGAGACAGCATGAACTGTTGGAAGAGTTCGATGAAGTGGTTGAGGAGCTCTGTTTCCTGTCAGTGAGCAGGAGCGATCTGATCACACGGATCGAACATGCGGCAGAGGGAGGAGAGAAGGTATGATTCAGGTAAACGGATTAAAAAAGGCATTTGACGGATTTGTGGCGCTAAACGGTGTGGACATGCACGTGGAAAAGGGAGCCATCTACGGTCTGGTCGGACCGAACGGAGCAGGAAAGTCCACACTCATCCGCCACCTGACGGGGGTGTACCGTCCGGATCAGGGAGAGGTGCAGATCGACGGGGAAAATGTATATGAGAATAAGGCGGTCAAATCAAAAATCGCGTACATACCAGACGAACTGTTTTATTTCATGCAGGCAGACACGATGGAGATGAAGCGTTTTTATGAGGGGATCTATCCGTCTTTTGATGGAAAGCTGTTTTACCGGATGCAGGAGTTTTTCCCGAATATTGATGTGAAGCGCAATATCAGACGGCTGTCGAAGGGAATGCAGAAACAGGTGGCATTCTGGCTTGCCATCTGCTGCAAGCCGGATATTCTGATTCTGGACGAACCGGTGGACGGACTCGACCCTGTGATGCGGCGTCAGATCTGGAGCATCATATTGTCGGAGGTCGCAGAGAAAGAGATGACCGTGCTTGTATCGTCCCACAATCTGCGTGAACTTGAGGATGTGTGTGACCATGTCGGTATCATGCATCATGGAAAAATCATGATCGAGCGTTCGCTGAGTGATCTGCAGGGAAGTGTGTCGAAAATCCAGGTGGCGTGTCAGAGCGGAATGCCGAAGCTTCCGGAACATTTTCAGGTGCTTCACATGGCAAATACAGGGCGTGTGTATACCATGATCGTAAAGGGAGATCCAAAGGAAGCAGAGGCGGCACTGTCATATTGCAATCCGACGATTGTGGATGTACTGCCGTTGACACTGGAAGAAATATTTATCTACGAGATGGGAGGGGCAGATTATGAAGTCAAAGACATCCTGTTTTAACCGCACGATATTTAAGAAGAACTTCACGCATTTCTGGCCGCTGTGGCTGCTTTACCAGATATATCTCCTTGTGGTGATTCCCGTATGGGTGTGGCAGAAGGCTGCCAGTCCGTACTACTATTATGGAACGGGGAACGAGGACACAACCTACCGCATGTATCAGCTGGTGGAGCTGGCAGTACACCGGATGATCCCTCCTCTGCCGGTCTTTTTCTTCGCAGTGGCAGCGGCGCTGGCAGTGTTTTCCTATCTGTATTCGGCAAAAAGCGCCAATATGATGCATGCGTTGCCGGTCAACCGGCTGGAACTTTATGTGACGAATTATCTGTCAGGACTCATTTTTCTGATCGTGCCGGAGATCATCACATTCTTTATCACAGTGCTCGTATGCCTGGCAAACCAGTTTACCTGTATACAGTATCTGTTCGCTGCGCTGTTGGCACAGGCTGGTGTGACATTTTTTGCATACTCACTTGCGGTTTTCGTGGCGATGTTCACAGGGCAGGCGTTTGCAATGCCATGCTATTATGTGATCGTCAACTATCTGTATGTGGGATGCATGTTTATTGTTGCAAAGGTGATTGAAACCATCAGCTACGGGATTGAGAATGCATGGAATCCGGGAAAAAGCTGCATTTTATCGCCACTTTATTATCTGAACAATAATCTTCGCAGCAGTCTTATCTACACGGAGAACGGGAATGGAATTACCGGCATTAAGATCACGGGCATGCCGCTCACCGGAATCTATGCGGCGGCAGCAGTTGTGCTTGTCGTGGCGGCTTACCAGTTGTATAAAAGACGGCAGATTGAGACGGCGGGCGACTGGGTCAGCATCGGGATCATCAAGCCGGTATTCCGCTGGGGAGCAGCACTTTGCGGAGGTCTGGTCGTCGGTGTCACGGTCATATCCATGCTCACGGATCTGCCGCAGCTGCGCAAATATCCGTGTCTCCTGCTTTGCAGTGTGGCGATGGGCTTCCTCTTTTTCTTCGGGGCAGAGATGCTGCTGGAAAAGAATTTCAAGGTATTTCGCAGAAAACGCGTGCTGGAGTGGGCGGCGACTGCCGTGATCACAGTGGTGTTTGTATCCCTGTTTGAAATCGATGCATTCGGTCTGGAGCGCTATGTGCCGGAGGTGGCGGATGTGGAGACGGCGTTCGTCTATCTGGATTATCCGGTGCAGGTGAAAGGAGAAGAACTTGCGACACTGACGGAGCTGCAGCGCCAGATTATTGCAAATAAGGATGCCTATCAGGAGGTAGAACGTACCGGTTCGGGATTTTATTATACAACGTTCCTGTATTATATGCAGGATGGTTCCAAGGTGGAGCGGCGGTATGCACTTCCACTGTCTGAGGCGGATGGGGGTGCTGACAGTACACCGGCAGAGCAGATCCTTGCGTGGGAGAGTGAGCCGGAGAATCTGGAGCGTGAGATTTTTGGTATCGGAAATTCAGAGTGCCGGTTTACCTCTGGATATATGGATCTGTATACTTCTACGGGGCTTAACAATACGCACATGTTTTCCGAGAAGGAGATTGAGCAGATCTTAAAGGCCATCCGGGCGGATATCGAGGATGGAAATCTGGCGAAGTATTATCAGTATTGCGAGCAGCCGGAAGACACGTACTACGGCAACATTGAACTGGAATATTACAGTACAGGCAGGTATGTTGACAACTGGATGTATTATTATGACTATCACAACAGTTTAGAGGAGCTGGAAGGAAAAGCCGTGGACGGTCAGGAAACGACGGTGGGCGGCAATCTGTATCTGACGTTCGGACCGGACTGCGTGCATATCGTAGAGACGCTTGAGAAACTTGGCATCACAAATGACGAGTGGAAGCTGATGACGAACCAAGAGATGATGCAGTAGAGATACGGCAGGAAGAGGAACTGCCGCACGATATGCTTCGTGCGGCAGTTCCTCTTGCCTGCCTTTGTTAAACTGCTTTACAAGTCGGGACAGATATTGTAAAATCAAGCGGTCAGGATTATGATAGGGACAGGTGAAGTCTGCCTGTCAGTAAGAAGATGGATGATATTGTTTTTTATAGAAAGGAAAGGTCAGATAGATGAGTAAACCCGTAGTAGCGGTTGTAGGGCGTCCGAATGTTGGAAAATCCACACTGTTCAACGCACTTGCAGGAGAGCGAATTTCAATTGTAAAGGATACGCCGGGAGTGACAAGAGACCGTATCTATGCGGACGTCAACTGGCTGGATTATCATTTTACGATGATCGATACCGGCGGTATTGAGCCGGACAGCAGAGATGTCATTCTCTCGCAGATGAGAGAGCAGGCGGAGATTGCCATTGCGACGGCGGACGTGATTATTTTCCTCACGGATGTCAGACAGGGACTGCAGGATTCGGATTCCAAGGTGGCAGATATGCTCAGACGTTCCGGCAAGCCGGTCGTGCTTGTGGTCAACAAAGTGGACAGCTTTGAGAAGTTCATGCCGGATGTGTATGAGTTCTACAATCTCGGCATCGGCGATCCGTTCCCGATCTCGGCGGCATCCATGCTGGGACTTGGAGATATGCTGGATGAAGTGGTCAAGCACTTCCCGGACTATGCGAAGGACGAGGAGGAGGACGAGCGCCCGAAGGTTGCGATCATCGGTAAGCCGAATGTCGGCAAGTCCTCCCTCATCAACAAGCTGGCACAGGAGGACCGTGTGATTGTCTCCGACATTGCGGGAACCACGCGCGATGCGATTGATACCGACATTACCTACGACGGAAAAGAATATGTCTTTATTGATACCGCAGGTCTTAGACGGAAGAATAAGATTAAGGAAGAGATCGAGCGCTACAGCATCATCCGTGCGGTGACAGCGGTGGAGCGGGCGGATGTCTGCATCATCGTGATCGATGCGACGGAGGGCGTCACGGAGCAGGATGCCAAGATTGCCGGAATCGCACACGAGCGCGGAAAAGGAATTATCATCGCGGTCAACAAGTGGGATGCGATCGAGAAGGATGACAAGACGATCTATCGTCACACGGAGAAGATCCGCCAGATTTTAAGCTTCATGCCGTATGCCGAGATTATTTTTATCTCCGCAAAATCGGGACAGCGTTTAAATAAGATTTTTGAGCTGATTGATGTGGTCATTGCGAACAATAGCATGCGTGTGGCGACCGGTGTCTTAAACGAGATCGTGACAGAGGCAGTTGCCATGCAGCAGCCGCCGTCAGACAAGGGAAAACGTCTGCGCATCTACTACACGACGCAGGTTGCGGTAAAGCCGCCGACCTTCGTGATTTTCGTCAACGATAAGGAATTGATGCATTTTTCCTACACCAGGTATCTGGAGAACCGTATCCGTGAGACGTTCGGTTTCCGCGGAACGGCACTGAAATTCATTATTCGGGAGAGAAAGGAAGAGCAGTGATGATAGGAGCAAGGGTTATTGCATTGGGAATCGGGTATCTGTTTGGACTGTTTCAGACGGGGTATCTCTACGGAAAAAGCCAGGGGATTGATATCCGCAATGAGGGAAGCGGCAACGCGGGGACGACAAATTCCCTGCGCGTGCTTGGAATCAAGGCGGGACTGATCACGTTTGCGGGAGATCTGTGCAAGGCAATTCTGGCGGTTCTTCTGGTGAAGGTTCTGTTCCGGAACGCTTACCCGGATGCAGTCAGGATTCTGGAACTGTATGCCGGCTTCGGAGCTGTGCTCGGACATAATTTTCCGTTTTACCTCAAGTTCAAGGGTGGAAAGGGAATCGCCTGCACGTCGGGCATGATTCTCGCTGTGTGCCCGATGGCGGCACCGGTCTGTCTGGTCTTATTCATCGGTTCCATCGCGATCACAAGATATGTGTCCCTTGGATCGATTCTGGTGGTGACGAGTTATCTGGTGCAGGTATTGATCTTCGGACATATGGGATATCTGCATATCGATGCCGCATATCTCCCGGAGTTCTATGTGGTGAGCGCCTGCTTTACAGTGATGGCGCTGTGGCGTCACAGAAGCAACATCGGACGTCTGCTGCACGGCACGGAGAATAAGTTCACACTCAAGAAGAACAAACAGGAGGGAAAATAAAAGATATGGCAAAAGTAGCGGTAATCGGAGCGGGAAGCTGGGGGACGGCGCTCGCGAAGGTGTTGCACACCAACGGCAATCAGGTGACGGTGTGGTCGATTGTGGAAGCGGAGATTGCGATGCTGCGCGAACGGCATGAGCATGTGGATAAGCTTCCGGGGGTGAAGCTTCCGGAGGATATGGAATTTACCACAGATCTTAAGGCGGCAGTGGAAGACAAGGAATATCTGATTCTGGCGGTACCGTCTGTATTCACCAGAAGCACGGCAAAAAGCATGGCGCCTTTTGTGAAGGCGGGACAGATCATTGTCTGTGTGGCAAAGGGCATTGAAGAAAATACGCTGATGACGCTCTCCGATATTGTAGAAGAGGAAGTACCTGCGGCGGAGGTTGCCGTGATGTGCGGACCGAGCCACGCCGAGGAGGTTGGCGTCGGACTGCCGACGACCGTTGTTGCCGGAGCAAAGAAGCGCAAGGTGGCAGAGGGCGTGCAGGATATTTTCATGAATGAGGTGTTCCGCGTGTACACAAGCCCGGATGTGCTCGGCATGGAACTGGGAGGTTCCCTGAAGAACGTCATTGCACTGGCAGCCGGTATGGCGGACGGACTCGGCTACGGGGACAACACCAAAGCGGCGTTAATCACGCGCGGAATCACGGAAATGTCGCGTCTTGCCATCAAGATGGGGGCAAAGGCGGAGACACTGAGCGGTCTGACCGGAATCGGAGATCTGATCGTGACATGTGAGAGCAGACACAGCAGAAACCGCAAAGCCGGAATGCTGATCGGGCAGGGCTATACCATGAAGCAGGCGATGGATGAGGTCAAGATGGTGGTCGAGGGCGTGTATTCCGCCAAGGCGGCGATCGCGCTTGCAAAAAAATACGGGGTCGATATGCCGATCATCGAGGAGGTCAACCGTGTGCTTTTCGAGGATAAGCCTGCAAAAGAAGCAGTGCGGGAACTGATGATGCGCGACCGGCGTGCAGAGCATAGTGCCCTGGAGTGGGAAGCATAAAGGATCGGCATAAAGTTAGGGCACTATGCTCTGCATAGTACCCTGGAGTGGGAAGCATAGAAATGCGACATGGCGCCCCGGAGTGGGAAGCATAGAAATGCGACATAGCGCCCCGGAGTGGGAAACATAAAGAAATCGACATAACAGGAGGAACATACATGCCACAGATCAGGATTAAATATTTTACGGATGCGATTGAACGTCTGACCTATATTGACGGAAAGTCGGACTGGATCGATCTTCGGGCGTCTGAGGAAGTGACACTGAAAGCGGGAGAGTTCTGTCTGATTCCGCTCGGCGTTGCCATGGAGCTTCCGGAGGGCTATGAGGCGCATGTGGTGCCGAGAAGTTCCACTTTCAAAAATTACGGAATCATCCAGACGAACAGCTGCGGCATTATCGATGGCACCTACTGCGGGGATGACGATATGTGGCGGATGCCGGTCTATGCGGTGCGCGACACGGTGATTCATGTCAATGACCGCATCTGCCAGTTCCGCATTTTTGAAAATCAGCCGAAGATCACGTTTGACGAGGTGGAGAGCCTCGGCAACAAAAACCGCGGCGGATTCGGAAGCACCGGAAAACAGTAATGCGTTCGTCAAAGTGCTTACTTTTTGATGGAAAACCTGTCGGTTTGACGAAAGAATAGAAAAAACAACCAAAACACTGTGACATTCTACAAGAAAAGCAAAAATTCTTTGTGTAGGCGGTCTATGGTATTTTGGCTGTTTTTTTTGTATAGTAAGAGTAGTTAAAAACGAACAAATTTTAGGAGGTATCGTACCAATGGCAAGTTTATCATTGAAAAACGTTTGCAAAGTATATCCGAACGGCTTTGAGGCTGTTAAGGATTTCAACCTTGAAGTAGAGGATCAGGAGTTCATTATCTTCGTAGGACCTTCCGGATGTGGTAAGTCTACTACACTTCGTATGATCGCAGGTCTTGAGGAGATCTCCTCCGGTGAGTTCTACATCGACGGAAAACTCATGAACGACGTAGAGCCGAAGGATCGTGATATCGCAATGGTATTCCAGAACTACGCTCTGTATCCGCATATGACCGTATTCGACAACATGGCATTCGGTCTTAAGTTAAGAAAAGTTCCGAAGGATGAGATCAAGAGAAAAGTTGAGGAGGCTGCAAAGATCCTTGACCTTGAGAAGTTATTAGACCGTAAGCCGAAGGCTCTCTCCGGTGGACAGAGACAGCGTGTTGCCATGGGACGTGCCATCGTACGTAACCCGAAGGTATTCCTGATGGATGAGCCGCTCTCCAACCTGGATGCAAAGCTTCGTGTACAGATGCGTTCCGAGATCGCTTCCTTACATAACAGATTAAAAGCAACCATCATCTACGTAACACATGATCAGACCGAGGCTATGACACTTGGTACCAGAATCGTCGTATTAAAGGACGGCGTTATCATGCAGGTAGATTCCCCGCAGAAGTTATACAACGAGCCGAATAACTTATTCGTAGCAGGATTCATCGGATCTCCGCAGATGAACTTCGTAGATGCTGTATGCAAGGTTGAGGGTGAGAAGGTAAGCCTTTCCTTCGAGAACACAACAGTTGTTCTTCCTCCTGCAAAAGCTAAGAAGTTAGCTGACGGCGGATACAATGGCAAGACAGTTGTTATGGGTATCAGACCGGAGGATATCGGTGATTCCGAGATCGAGATCGAGGCTCATAAGGATGCTGCATTCGAGACAGATGTGACAGGATATGAGTTATTAGGTTCTGAGGTACTGTTATACTTCAAAGTTGCAGGCGCAAGCATGACTGCAAAGGTTGATTCCAGAACAACTGCACGTATGGGCGACCACATCAAGATGGCAATTGATCCGGAGAAGATTCACGTATTCGACAAAGAAACAGAATTGACAATTACCAACTAATCCGTTAGAATTGAATAGGACTTAAAAGTAAAACTGGGTGCACATGTTGTACCCAGTTTTTATTAACGTATGGAACACATGAGGCATGTCAATGTACAGTAATATTTGACAGGAAAGGCGAGACACATGATTTCGAATCACAAGATACAGGCAGCATTAGATGAGATAAAAGAGATTTCCAAGATTGATCTGGCACTATATACGGATAAGGGAAAGCAGGTGGCAGCGACGTTTGAAACGGAAGGGGATATGGAGTACGCTGTGAATTCTTTTGCGGGTTCCATGGCGGAGAGCCAGATGCTGTCCGGATGTCATTTCTTTAAGGTGTATGTGGACGGGGAACTGGAATATGTCCTTTTGACCAAATCTTCTGCGGAGGACGCGTACATGGTCGGAAAACTGGCAGTCTGCCAGATTCGGACGCTTGTGTCTGCTTATATGGAGCAGTTTGACCGGAACAATTTTATGCAGAATATCCTGCTCGGCAATATGCTCGTGGTCGATATGTATAACAAGGCGCAGAAGCTTCACATCGAGCAGGCGGAGCGCGTGGTATTTGTGATCGAGCTGGAGGGGAAAAAGGACGGTACGGCGATCGAACTGGTCAAGAATCTGTTCGCGGCGAAGACCAGGGATTTCGTCACAGAGGTGGACGAGCAAAGCATTGTGCTCATCAAAGATACCAGAGAGATGGGAGAGGACGAGGATCTGGCGTCCCTGGCGTCAATGATCGTGGACAATATGCACGCGGAGGCGATGGTGCGCGTCCGGGTCGGCTACGGCAACCGCGTGAACAATCTCCAGGATATTGCCAAATCCTACCAGGAGGCAAAGATGGCGCTCGAGGTGGGAAAAATCTTCTACGCGGAAAAAGAGACGATCGCGTACCGCTATCTGGGAATCGGCAGACTGATCTATCAGCTCCCGATGTCTCTGTGTGAGATGTTTATTCATGAGGTGTTCGGGGACGAAATCCCGGATGTGTTCAACGAGGAGACCACGACAACAATCCAGAAGTTCTTCGAGAACAATCTGAATATTTCCGAGACGGCAAGACAGCTTTACGTGCACAGGAATACATTGGTGTACCGTCTGGAGCGCCTGGAGAAGGTGATCGGGCTTGATATCCGCAAGTTTGATGATGCGATGACATTCAAGATTGCAATGATGGTCATTTCCCACATGCAGTATGTCAAAAATAGTGATAATGCACTGAATTAGTTGATGAAAACAACACTATATGTTAAAATTAAACAAAAGACAGCATAAGGGAGTGGAAGAGTTATGGCTGGCTATGTTTACACGAATGGGAACTGTATTGGGTGCAACCGGTGCATTTCCGTCTGTCCCATTCTGACAGCGAATCAGGCTGTCGTGGTGGACGGGAAGTCACGCATTGAGGTCAACCATGCACAGTGCATCAACTGCGGTGCATGTTTTGATGCCTGTGAACATCAGGCGAGGGAATATGCCGATGATACAGAGCAGTTTTTTGCGGATCTGCAGAGAGGCGAATCCATTTCACTGCTTCTGGCGCCGGCATTTCTGGCGAATTATCCCAGAGAGTATGAGCAGATTTTGGGCGGCTTAAGACAGATGGGGGCAAAGCGGATCATCAGTGTCAGCTTTGGCGCCGACATTACGACCTGGGCGTATATCAATTATATTACGAAGAATCAGTTTACGGGCGGGATCTCGCAGCCGTGTCCTGCGGTGGTCAACTACATCGAGATGTATGCACCGGAGCTGCTTCCGAAGCTGATGCCGGTACACAGCCCGATGATGTGTGCGGCAATCTATGCGAAGAAGTATTTACATATCACGGACAAGCTTGCGTTCATCAGTCCGTGCATTGCGAAGAAGAACGAGATTTCCGATCCGGATACAGACGGCTATGTTTCCTATAATGTGACATTCGATCACCTGATGGATTACTGCAGGAAGCACCGGATCAGTGGACCGGGGGTCAGCGATGAGATCGAATACGGTCTCGGCTCGATCTATCCGATGCCGGGAGGACTGAAGGAGAATGTCTACTGGTTCTGCGGAGAGGATGTGTTTATCCGGCAGATCGAGGGAGAGCGCCATGTCTATGAATTCCTGGATGCCTATCGCAAGCGTGTCGCAGAGCACAAGGAGCTGCCGTTTATGGTCGATGCGCTGAACTGTGCGATGGGATGCATCTACGGTACGGGCGTTGAGCCGGAGAAGACTGCCGGGGATGATGTGCTCTACGAGCTGCATAAGATCCGGGAGAAGAGCAAGAAGGTCAAGGGACCGTGGGCGAGATCGGCGACGCCGAAGCAGCGGCTGGCACAGTTGAACCGCCAGTTTGCGCAGCTTGATCCGGCGGATTTTACGCGCCGGTATACCGACCGGTCGAAGGGGAATGAGATCCGGGTGCCGGAGGGACAGGAGTTAGAAGCAGTATACAGCCGCTTGAACAAGCAGACGGCGATGGACCGTGCAATCGACTGCAGCGCCTGCGGCTATAAGACCTGCAGGGATATGGCGACGGCAATCTACAACGGATGCAACAGTGAGAATTCCTGTATTCATTTTATCAAGAACGAGGCGGAGGAAAGAAGACGCGCGGCGCAGGCGGCTGCGGAGGAAAGCCAGCAGGCGAATGTGGAGATCCAGCGCAGAAGCGATCTGATTGCCGGAATTGTCGAAGGATTGAATAACGATTTTGAGGAACTGGATTCCGCCATCGGGCAGATGGCTGCCGGGAACAACAGCAATGCGAGCGAGAGCACGGCAATCACGGATGCGATGACCGGCGTGACCGGATTCTGCCAGGAGATGAAGCAGTCGTTTGAGGCGATCACGGAGCTTTTGGATAAGCTTGAGAACAACAACAACGACATCACGAAGATTGCCAACCAGACCAATCTGCTCTCACTGAACGCTTCCATCGAGGCTGCCCGTGCCGGTGCGGCAGGCAGAGGATTTGCGGTGGTGGCGGAGGAGATCAAGAATCTCTCGGAGAACAGCAGAGCAACCGCAAACGACAGCAACGATAACAAGAATGAGATCAGTCAGGCGATCGGAAAGCTGTTGGAGGAGTCGGATCATCTGACAGAGATTATCCGGGAAGTGGATGAGCGGATGACCAATCTGGCGGCAAGCACCGAGGAGATCGCCGCATCCACAGATTCGGTGAAGGAGATTTCCTCAGATCTGAAGGACAAGGCAGCCGAGTTGATGAACATGTAAGATACAACAGAAAAGCAAATGATAATACGCGGACAAAGAAAGCAATCGGATTCTTTTCCGCGTATTTCGTCTGTTTGCACAAAAATAGAAAATTTTTACAAAACATACGTTCTGTTGCTTGCACGGGTTTTCCCAGTATGTTATATTATCCAGAGGAATGTCAAGGAAAGGAAGAAGAACATGGCAAAGAAAGAGACTTATGACGAGAGTAGTATTTCCGTTCTGGAAGGACTCGAAGCCGTAAGGAAGAGACCCGGAATGTACATCGGAAGTGTGTCCAGAAAGGGTCTGAATCATCTTATTTACGAGATTGTGGACAACGCAGTGGACGAACATCTGGCGGGTGCCTGCGATACCATATATGTCACATTGGAGGCGGACGGCTCCTGTACAGTGGAAGATAACGGACGAGGCGTGCCGGTCGGCATGCACGCGAAGGGCGTGTCAGCAGCGCGAATTGTGTACACGACGCTGCATGCGGGCGGCAAGTTTGACGATTCCGCATACAAGACCAGCGGCGGACTGCACGGAGTGGGTTCCTCGGTCGTGAATGCACTGTCCACCTATATGGACGTCGAGATCAGCAGAGACGGCTACATTCATCACGACCGCTATGAGCGCGGTGTGCCGGTGGTGGAGCTTGAGAACGGACTGCTTCCGAAGATCGGCAGGACGAAGAAGACTGGAACGAAGGTCAATTTCCTGCCGGACCCGGAGATTTTCGAGAAGACGCGTTTCAAGGAGGACGAGGTCAAGAGCCGTATGCATGAGACGGCATATTTGAACCCGGAGCTTACGATCATCTACGAGGATCGGAGAGGGGAGGAGACCGAGCATATCGTCTACCACGAGCCGGAAGGCATCAAGGGCTTTGTGAAGGATCTCAACAAGAGCACGGAGGTTCTGCATGATGTCGTGTATTTTAGTGGAGAGACCGAGGGTATTACCGTCGAGGCAGCGTTCCAGTACACGAACGAATTTCATGAGAATATTCTGGGCTTCTGTAATAATATTTTCAACGCGGAGGGCGGAACGCACATCACCGGTTTTAAGACGGTGTTTACGACTGTCATCAATGCCTATGCGAGAGAGCTTGGCATCTTGAAGGATAAGGACGCCAATTTTACCGGCGCGGACGTGCGCAACGGCATGACGGCAGTCGTCTCCATCAAGCATCCGGACCCGCGTTTTGAGGGACAGACGAAGACGAAGCTGGACAACCAGGACGCGTCGCGGGCGACGGCGAAGGTGACCGGCGACGAGATCCAGCTTTATTTTGACAAGAATCTGGAAGTGCTTAAGACCGTCATTTCCTGTGCGGAAAAGGCGGCGAAGATCCGCAAGACCGAGGAGAAGGCGAAGACGAATCTTCTGACAAAGCAGAAGTTTTCCTTTGACTCCAACGGTAAGCTTGCGAACTGCGAGAGCAGGGACGCATCGATCTGCGAGATTTTTATCGTCGAGGGAGATTCCGCGGGAGGTTCCGCGAAGACAGCGAGAGACCGCAGCTTTCAGGCGATTCTGCCGATCCGCGGTAAGATCTTAAACGTGGAGAAGGCGAGCATCGATAAGATCCTTGCCAACGCGGAGATCAAGACGATGATCAATGCGTTCGGCTGCGGATTTTCCGAAGGCTACGGCAATGATTTCGATATTACGAAGCTCCGCTATGACAAGATTATCATCATGGCGGATGCCGACGTCGACGGAGCGCATATTTCCACGCTGCTTTTGACGTTGTTCTACCGGTTCATGCCGGAGTTAATCTATGAGGGACATGTCTATGTGGCAATGCCGCCGCTTTACAAGGCGATTCCAAGCCGCGGCGAGGAAGAGTACCTCTACGATGATGAGGCGCTGGAGCGCTATAGGCGGAGCCACAAGGGCAGTTTTACGCTGCAGCGGTACAAAGGTCTCGGCGAGATGGACGCGGAGCAGCTCTGGGAGACGACGCTCGATCCGAAGAGACGTCTGTTAAAGCGGATTGAGATTGAGGACGGCCGCATGGCGTCCGACATCACGGAGCTTCTGATGGGCAATGACGTGCCGCCGCGCAAGACCTTTATCTATGAGCATGCGACGGATGCGACCGTGGACGCATGACAGATGCGATACCGTGCGGCAGGATCACGCGCGGGATGAGAGAGCCGCAGGAAGAAGCGGCAGGAAATGAGGATTACCATGAAACAGGAAGAACAGATTATCCGCACCGAGTATTCGGAGCTGATGCAGAAATCCTATATCGACTATGCAATGAGCGTGATTATCTCACGTGCACTGCCGGATATCAGGGACGGGTTAAAACCGGTACAGAGGCGGACACTTTATGATATGTATGAACTCGGCATCCGCTATGACAAGCCGTACCGTAAGAGTGCGCGTATTGTCGGGGATACCATGGGTAAGTATCATCCGCACGGAGACAGTTCGATCTACGGTGCGTTGGTGGTGCTGGCACAGGATTTTAAAATGGGACAGACACTGGTGGACGGACACGGCAACTTCGGCTCCATCGAGGGAGACGGAGCGGCTGCCATGCGTTACACGGAGGCGAGACTTCAGAAGCTGACGCAGGAGGCGTTCTTAGCAGACCTTGATAAGGATGTCGTGGATTTTGTGCCGAACTTTGACGAGACGGAGAAAGAGCCGGAGGTTCTGCCGGTAAAGGTGCCGAATCTTCTGATCAACGGCGCGGAGGGAATTGCGGTTGGCATGACGACGAGCATTCCGACGCACAATTTCGGTGAGGTCATTGACGGCGTGATTGCCTATATGAAGAATCCGGACATCAACACCGAGCAGATGATGCAGTATATCCCGGGACCGGATTTCCCGACCGGCGGTGTGATCGCCAACAAGGACGAGTTGACCGCCATCTATTCCACAGGCGTGGGAAAGATTAAGATCCGTGGAAAAGTGGAGGTCGAGCAGGTCAAAGGCGGAAAGGAACGCCTGGTAATTACCGAGATTCCGTATACGATGATCGGTGCAAATATCGGAAAGTTCTTAAACGATGTCTACAGCCTTGTGGAGACGAAGAAGACGAATGACATTGTGGATATCACGAACCAGTCCTCCAAGGAGGGCATCCGCATTGTCATCGAGCTGCGCAAGGGAGCGGACGCTGCCAATCTGGAGAATCTATTATATAAGAAGACCAAGCTTGAGGACACGTTCGGTGTCAATATGCTTGCGGTGGTGGACGGAAGACCGGAGACGATGGGAATTGTGCCGATCATACGCCATCATGTGAATTTCCAGTACGAGCTGGCAAAGAGAAAGTACACGACACTGCTCGCCAAGGAACTGGAGAAGAAGGAAGTGCAGGAGGGATTGATCCACGCCTGTGACGTGATCGATCTGATTATCGAGATCCTGCGCGGCAGTGCGAACGTCAAGATGGCGAGAGCCTGTCTGACCGAGGGCGTCACCGAGGGGATTGCCTTTAAGTCGGCGCAGTCCAAAAAGGACGCGCAGAGCCTGCGCTTTACGGAGCGTCAGGCGGATGCCATCTTAGAGATGCGCCTGTACAAGCTGATCGGACTTGAGATCGAGGCTCTGATGAAAGAGCATGAGAAGACGCTTGCCAACATTGCGGAGTACAATGAGATCTTAAGCAACCGCGCGGCGATGGCAAAGGTGATCATCCGCGAGCTGGAAGCCTACAAAAAGGAGTATGGCAGACCGCGGCGCACCGTCATTGACAATCTCAAAGAGGCGGTTGTCGAGGAGAAGAAGATTGAGGAGATGGACGTGGTATTTCTGATGGATCGTTTTGGCTACGCGAAGACGATCGACGTGGCAGCGTATGAGCGCAACCGCGAGGCGGCCGATGCGGAGAACCGCTATGTGCTGACCTGTAAGAATACCGATAAGATCTGCATCTTTACGAACAAGGGACAGATGCATCTGCTCAAGGTGCTGGATCTGCCGTTCGGCAAGTTCCGCGACAAGGGAACGCCGATTGACAATCTGAGCAATTACAACAGCAGCGAGGAGAATTTTGTCTATATCACGAACCTGGGAGCGATTTGCAACCACAGGCTGATCTTCGGCACGAAGACGGCGATGCTTAAGATCGTGGACGGAAGCGAGTTTGACGTTGCAAAGCGCACGACCTCGGCGACGAAGCTTACCGACGGGGACGAGGTGCTTTTCGTGCATCCGGTTGCCGGGAATGAGACGATCGTCATGCAGTCTGAGCGCGATTTCTTCCTCCGGATTGCGGTGGATACCATTCCGGAGAAGAAAAAAGGTGCGGTCGGCGTCCGCGGCATGCGGCTTGCGGACGGAGATGCGCTTACCGCGATTCATCTGCTCGGCGAGGGTGAGAGCGCCCAGACGGAGGTAAAAGGAAAGCCTGTGATGTTAAACCGGCTGCATGTGGCGGGCCGCGACACGAAAGGAACGAAGAAATAACGATGATAAAAGCTGTATTATTTGATCTGGACGGAACGATCATCAATTCCGAGGAGGGCATCACAAAGTGCGTGCAATACGCACTGCATGCCTACGGGATCGATGAGCCGGACCGCACGAAGCTGCGCTGCTTTATCGGACCGCCCTTAGATCCGGTGTTCCGGGAAAAGTATGGCATGACGGAAGCGGAAGCGTGGCAGTCTGTGGAAAAGTACAGAGAGCGGTTTGACGTAAAGGGAATCTTCGAGTGCAGCCTCTACGACGGCGTCAGGGAAGCGATCGCGCGTTTCAAGGAGCATGGTTATCTGCTTGCGCTTGCGTCTTCAAAGCCAGAGACGGCGTGCAGAAGAATATTAGAGCACTTTGATCTGCTGAGATATTTTGATGAGGTGGTAGGTTCCACGCTGGACGGCTCGATCAGTACGAAGGCGGAAGTGCTCGAGGAACTGGGGCGCCGCATGGCGGGCAGCCATATCGGGAAAAACGAACTTTGCCTGATCGGGGACACGAAGTATGACGCTGCCGGAGCAAAGGCGTTCGGAATCCGCTGTATCGGTGTCAGCTATGGCTTCGGTACCAGGGAAGAACTGCTCGCCGCAGGTGCGGAGGCGGTCTTCGACCGCATCGAAGAGGTGGAGACATACATTGAGAATGACGCAGCGGGAGAGGGAGAGGCAGAGTGAAGACGACAGGTGCTTATAAAATCTGGAGAATCGTATATCCGATCGGTATCTATTATGTGGTGTCATCGCTTGCCTACTTTTTTCTGACGCTGCTGCTCGGCGCGGGGGAGGAATCCTACATGCTGCGGCAGATGCTCTGCGCGGCTGCCACGATTCCGTTCATCTGGATGCATTACGGGCAGGATCGCGCTGCACGGGAGATTGTCTATGGCAGGCGCGGCATCAGACCGGACGCAAAGTTTTTCTGCACTGTGGCGGGGGCGCTGCTTGCGGGAGCATCTCTTGGCATGGCTGTCAACAACGTGATTGCCATGACGCCGCTCATTGAGGCGTCCGCGGGCTTTCAAAGTGCGAATCAGGCGTTTTTTGCCGGCGGGGTTGTGTTTGAACTGCTCGGCTCCTGCCTCGTGATTCCGCTGGCGGAGGAGCTTTTGTACCGTGGCGTCGTGGAGAGAAGACTATCCCTGCTGTGCGGCAGTGCGCCGGCGATCGTGCTCTCGGCGGTTATTTTCGGTGTGATGCACTGGAATGTGGTACAGTTTTTGTATGCGGGCATTTTAGGTCTGCTGCTCGCGTGGCTGTTGGAGAGAACCGGCTTTTTGTATGCGCCCGTTCTGGCGCATATCGGGGCGAATGTGATGGCGGTTGTGCGCAGCGAGACCGGCTGGCTGGACTTTGCCTACCAGCCCACGGCGGCAGGTGTTGCAGTGACGGTGCTGCTGTTTGCGGTGGCAGCGTTTGTGGTTCTGCTGGTGAAAAAGGGCGGAGTGCGGCAGGAAGAGGAGAAAACGTCCGCTGCCTGAAATCTTAGCAGTATCTGTAGAGGTGCAGTTATTGACTGTTATAGTTTCCTGTGGTATGTTAAATGACGTGAATGGCGGGATTCCCGGTCCATTTAGCATCGCAGGAAGGAGAGTGACAGTTTCATGGACGATAGTGCGGACAGTGACAGCGATACACAGATATGCAGGCTTTTAAAAAGAGAATACGGCTGCTCCATGCAGTGTTATGAATAGGTAAAGGTATGGCTTACCGGAGGTCTTTTTTGGACGCCGGAAGGTCATACCTTTTTGTGCGTAAATGACACAACACGTAACAGGCAGCAGGAGGGCGTATCACAGGACGCCGGAAACAGAAAGGAGCAGACATGTTGCAGCCCATATTCTTATTGATGGTTTTGATTTTTTTGAATGCCGTATTTGCAAGCGCGGAGATTGCGGTGATCTCGATGAGTGATTTAAAACTCCGACAGCTCTGCGAGGCGGGAGACAGGCGCGCCGGAAAGCTGGAGGCGCTCATAAAGCAGCCGGCAAAATTCCTTGCCACGATCCAGGTGGCGATCACGCTCGCCGGATTTTTACAGAGTGCGTTTGCCGCGGAAAACTTTGCACAGCCGTTGGTGACGCTTTTGATGGGCACCGGAATACCGGTTGCAGAGGAGGCGTTAAAATCCGCGTGCATCGTGGTGATTACATTGATTTTAGCGTATTTTAATCTGGTCTTCGGGGAACTTGTGCCGAAGCGTGTGGCGATGAAAAAGGCGGAGGAGCTGGCGCTTAAAATGGCAGGAATGCTCTCGCTGGTGGCGAAGATCTTTGCACCGCTGGTGTGGCTTCTTACCGCATCAACCAATTTCTGGTTAAGAAGGTTTGGCATTGACCCGGAGGAGGAAGAGGAGACGGTGTCGGAAGAGGAAATCCGGCTGCTGCTCGCCGAGGGAAGAGAGCAGGGAACGATTCCGACCGAGGAGACAGAGATGATACAGAACGTGTTCGGGTTTGATGATATTGCGGTCGGAACGATCTGCACGCACCGTAGGGAGATGGTATCTCTGTCCACGGAGGAGGATGAAGCCGCCTGGGATCGGATTCTGGCGGAGAGCGTACATACCTATTATCCGATCTTTGCGGGGAGAAGCGAGGATGTCGTGGGAATCCTCGATGGAAAAGCGTATTTCCGCATGAAAGACCACACGCGTGACAAAGTGATGCAGTGCGCGGTACAAAAACCGATGCTGGCAGCGGATTCCATGAAGGCAAACCGGCTTTTTGAGCAGATGAAACAGCAGCAGAATTATTTTGCGGTTGTGACAGACGCCTACGGCGGGGTTACCGGAATCGTGACGCTGTGCGACATCATGGAGTATCTGGTGGGAGATCTGGAGAATACAGTTACCGCATAGAACGGTGTTATAATTCAGATACAATTTAAGAAAAGGCAGAAAAAGAGCCCGGAAAAAGTTTTGCATGCAAAATTTTTTCCGGGCTTTTATATGTTGAATTGTGTGTGAGAGAATTATTTATACAAAAAATAATAAATAATATCTGATAATAACAAAAAATAAACATCGTATACAAATAATCAGACAATTATAAGAATAAACTGGTAGACAAACAAAGGAGAAAGTTGTATATTAGGATATAACAAATTCGGTAAAGACAACTGTCCGCGTAGTAAAGACAGCTGACCGGAATACAGAATGCAGAAAGGAAGCTGATTATGAAAGAGCAGACCACTTATAAGAAGGACGCCCTCAACCGTTTCTCAGTATCGGATGCGGGGAAGCAGGCAGCCGGAATGTACGATCCGGGTTACGAGCACGATAACTGTGGTATCGGTTCGGTTGTCAACATCAAGGGAATCAAGACACACGAGACTGTGGAGAATGCGTTAAAGATTGTTGAGAACTTAAAGCACAGAGCAGGCAAGGACGCGGAGGGAAAGACCGGTGACGGTGTCGGTATTCTGCTGCAGATATCCCACAAGTTTTTTTCCAAGGTGGCAAAACAGCTTGGAATCGAACTCGGTGAGGAGAGAGACTACGGTGTCGGCATGTTCTTTTTTCCGCAGGACGAGTTAAAGCGCAACCGTGCCAAGAAGATGTTCGAGGTCATTGTCGGCAAGGAGGGAATGGAGTTCCTCGGCTGGCGTGAAGTTCCGACCGATCCGACGAAGCTGGGACAGAAAGCGGTGGACTGCATGCCGTACATCATGCAGGGCTTTGTGAAGCGTCCAGCGGATGTGGAGAAGGGACTGGCGTTTGACCGCAAGCTGTATGTGGCGCGAAGAGTTTTCGAGCAGTCCAACGACGATACCTATGTGGTATCCCTTTCCAGCCGTACGATCGTCTATAAGGGAATGTTTCTTGTGGAGCAGCTTCGTCTGTTTTTTGCGGATTTACAGGATAAGGATTACGAGTCGGCGATTGCAACCGTGCATTCCCGTTTCTCCACGAACACGAACCCGAGCTGGGAGAGAGCGCACCCGAACCGTTTTATCGTACATAACGGTGAGATCAATACGATCAAGGGCAACGCCGATAAGATGCTCGCCCGTGAGGAGACGATGGAGTCCGAGCACTTAAAAGGCGAACTTCAGAAAGTGCTTCCGGTCATCAACAGTGAGGGATCGGATTCCGCGATGCTGGACAATACGCTGGAGTTCCTCGTGATGAGCGGTATGGAGCTTCCACTCGCAGTCATGATCATGATCCCGGAGCCGTGGGCAAACAACAATATCATGTCGCAGAAGAAAAAGGATTTTTACCAGTATTACGCGACGATGATGGAGCCGTGGGACGGACCGGCGTCCATCCTCTTTTCCGATGGCGATATGATGGGAGCCGTGCTTGACCGCAATGGTCTGCGTCCTTCCCGTTACTATATTACGGATGATGATTATCTGATCCTCTCCTCCGAGGTCGGCGTGCTGGACATCGACCCGACGAAGATTGTGGTGAAGGAGCGTCTGCGTCCGGGCAAGATGCTGCTCGTGGATACCGTCAAGGGAAGAGTCATCGATGACGACGAACTCAAGGAGACTTACGCGAACAAGCAGCCATACGGTGAGTGGCTTGACCGCAACCTCTTAAAACTTGAGGATTTAAAGATCCCGAACGAGCGTGTGCCGGAGTATACCAAGGAAGAGCGCCAGCGCATGCAGAAGGCATTCGGTTATACCTACGAATCTCTGCGCGAGGCGATCCTGCCGATGGCGAAGAACGGCGGCGAGGGTACATCCGCCATGGGTATCGACACGCCGCTCGCAGCGCTTGCGAGTGACCATCAGCCGCTGTTTAATTACTTCAAACAGCTGTTTGCTCAGGTGACCAACCCGCCGATCGACTCGATCCGTGAGAAAGTCGTGACCTCCACGACCGTCTACATCGGTGAGGACGGCAACCTCTTGGAGGAGCGGGCGGAGAACTGTAAGGTATTGAAGGTCAACAACCCGATTCTGACCAACACCGACCTGATGAAGATCAAGGCGATGAAGGTTGACGGATTCAAGGTAGAGGTACTGCCGATTATCTACTATAAGAATACAAGCTTGGAGAAGGCGATCGAGCGTCTGTTTGTGGAGGCGGACCGTGCGTACCGTGAGGGAGCGAACATTCTGATCCTCTCAGACCGCGGCATCGACGAGAACCATGTGCCGATCCCGTCACTGCTCGCTGTATCAGCACTGCAGCAGCATCTGGTAAAGACGAAAAAGAGAACGGCGGTTGCCATGATCCTGGAATCCGGCGAGCCTCGTGAGGTACACCATTTTGCGACGCTCCTCGGCTACGGAGCCTGTGCGATCAACCCGTATCTGGCGCAGGATACCGTAAAACAGCTGGTGGACGAGCATATGCTGGACAAGGATTACTATGCGGCGGTTCAGGATTACAATGCAGCAATTTTAAACGGCATCGTCAAGATCGCATCTAAGATGGGAATCTCGACGATCCAGTCCTACGAGGGTTCCAAGATCTTCGAGGCGATCGGTATCAATAAGGATGTGATTGACAAGTATTTCACGAATACGGTCAGCCCGATCGGCGGCATTACGCTGGAGGATATTGCGGATGACGTCAATGAGCTTCACTCGGCGGCGTACGATCCGCTGGGATTAGAGACGGATCTCACATTGGACAGCAGAGGACGCCACAAGATGAGAAGCGGCGCAGATCCGCATCTTTACAATCCGGCGACGATTCATCTGCTTCAGGAAGCGACAAAACGCGGCGACTACGAACTCTTTAAACAGTACACGGAGCTTGTGAATAAGGAAGAGAGAGAGATCACGCTCCGCGGTCTGATGGACTTCAATTATCCGAAAAAGGGCGTGCCGCTCGAGGAGGTCGAGAGTGTGGATTCCATCGTGACGCGTTTTAAGACGGGGGCAATGTCCTACGGTTCCATCTCCAAGGAGGCGCACGAGACACTGGCGATCGCCATGAACCGTCTGCACGGCAAGTCCAACTCCGGCGAAGGAGGAGAGGATGCAGACCGTCTTGCGAGCAAGAACAGCCCGGTCAACCGTTGCTCTGCGATCAAGCAGGTGGCGAGCGGACGTTTCGGTGTGACCAGTGAGTATCTGGTGAGCGCGCAGGAGATTCAGATCAAGATGGCACAGGGCGCAAAGCCGGGCGAGGGCGGACATCTGCCGGGCAAGAAGGTCTATCCGTGGATTGCAAAGACCAGACTTTCCACACCGGGTGTATCATTGATCTCCCCGCCGCCGCATCATGACATCTACTCGATCGAGGATCTGGAGCAGCTGATCTTCGACTTAAAGAATGCGAACCGCGATGCGCGCATTACCGTGAAGCTGGTATCCGAGGCGGGCGTCGGTACGGTCGCGGCCGGTGTTGCAAAGGCAGGGGCGCAGGTTGTCCTGATCTCCGGCTATGACGGCGGTACCGGTGCGGCTCCGTCCAGCTCGATCCACAATGCGGGACTTCCGTGGGAGCTTGGTCTTGCGGAGACACATCAGACCTTGATTATGAACGGACTGCGCAACAAAGTACGCATTGAGACGGACGGCAAGCTGATGAGCGGCCGCGATGTCGCTACGGCAGCACTGCTCGGAGCGGAGGAGTTCGGATTTGCCACAGCGCCGCTTGTGACCTTAGGCTGCGTGATGATGCGTGTCTGTAACCTGGATACCTGCCCGGCAGGTATTGCGACACAGAACCCGGAGCTTCGGAAGCGTTTTGCCGGCAAGCCGGAATATGTGGAGAATTTTATGCGCTTTATCGCACAGGATCTGCGGGAGTATATGGCAAAGCTCGGATGCCGTACGATCGACGAGATGGTCGGCAGAAGCGATCTGCTTAAGGTGCGCGAGGATCTTTCGGGACGCGACCGCGAGATCGATCTCTCCAATCTTTTGAACAACCCGTTTGCGGGACCGAAGGAAAAGGTAACCTTTGACCCGAAGCATGTCTATGATTTTGAACTGGAGAAGTCCAAGGATGTGACCGTGCTCTTAAAGCAGTTAAAGGGTGCGTTAGAGCAGAAGCAGCGCAGAAGCATTGATGTGGAAGTGACGAATACCGACCGTTCCTTTGGTACGATTTTCGGTTCGGAGATCACGAAGAAGTACGGCGGAGAGGGTCTGCCGGAGGATACCTTCATTGTGAAATGCAACGGTGCCGGCGGACAGAGTTTTGGAGCTTTTATCCCGAAGGGACTGACGTTAGAGCTGGTTGGCGATTCCAACGATTACTTTGGAAAAGGATTATCCGGCGGCAAGCTTGTCGTCTATGCACCGGCGGGCGTGAAGTACGAGAAGGATGAGAATATCATCATCGGTAATGTGGCGCTCTACGGAGCAACCAGCGGAAAAGCGTTTATCAGCGGCGTCGCAGGCGAGCGTTTCTGCGTGCGCAACTCGGGAGCTTCCGCAGTCGTGGAGGGTGTCGGAGACCACGGATGTGAATATATGACGGGAGGCCGTGTCGTCGTGCTCGGCAAGACCGGCAAGAATTTTGCTGCCGGCATGAGCGGCGGTATCGCTTATGTGCTCGATGAGGACAATGACCTCTACACAAGAATGAATAAGGAAATGGTATTCAGCCAGGAGATTTCCAACAAATATGATGTCATGGAATTAAAGGACATGATCAAGGAACATGTGGCGCTGACTAACTCGGAAAAGGGCAAGAAGATCCTGGATAATTTCAGCGAGTATCTGCCGAAGTTCAAGAAAGTTATACCGTATGACTATAACCGTATGCTTATGGCGATTGTTCAGATGGAGGAGAAAGGTCTTTCTTCCGAACAGGCACAGATTGAAGCTTTTTATGCAAATACGCGTGGATAGTGTGTGAGAGGGAGTCTTTCGATTTGTTTTACTCACGCATTTTTGAGAAAGGATAGAATTATGGGAAAACCAACAGGATTTATGGAATATGACAGAGAAGATGCCCGCGCCATTGAGCCGAAGGAGCGGATCAAAAATTTTAACGAGTTCCACATTCCTCTGTCCAAAGAGAGACAACAGATTCAGGGCGCGCGCTGCATGAACTGCGGCGTGCCGTTCTGCCAGGCGGGAATGAACATCATGGGGATGACCTCGGGATGCCCACTGCACAACCTGGTTCCGGAGTGGAATGATCTTGTATATACGGGGAACTGGGAGCAGGCATACAACCGCCTGAAGAAGACCAACAATTTCCCGGAGTTTACTTCCCGGGTATGTCCGGCGCTCTGCGAGGCTGCCTGCACCTGCGGGCACTGGGAAGATCCGGTGACCTGCAAGGCGAACGAGCACGGCATCATCGAGAATGCGTATGAGCAGGGTTATGCGGCGGCAAAGCCTCCGAAAGTGCGCACCGGCAAGAAGATCGCGGTGATCGGCTCCGGCCCTGCGGGGCTTGCGGCGGCGGATCAGCTCAACAAGCGCGGACATTCCGTGACGGTCTATGAGCGGGACGACAGAGTCGGCGGGCTTCTGATGTACGGAATTCCGAATATGAAGCTGGAAAAATGGGTCATCGACCGCAAGGTTGCCGTCATGAAGGAGGAGGGCATCACCTTTGTGACCGGCACCAATGTCGGAAAGGATGTAAAGGCGTCCAAGCTGTTAAAGGAGTATGACCGTGTGATTTTGGCGTGCGGTGCCAAGAACCCGAGAGACATCAAGGTTCCGGGACGGGACGCCAAGGGAATCTATTTTGCCGTGGATTTCTTAAAAGCGACGACGAAGAGTCTCCTGGATTCTGAGTTAAAGGACGGCAGCTATATTTCCGCAAAAGGGAAAAAAGTAGTCATTATCGGCGGCGGCGATACCGGAAATGACTGCGTGGGCACGTCCATCCGCCACGGCTGTGCGAGCGTGACACAGCTTGAGATGATGCCGCAGGCACCCCAAAAGCGCGCGGAGAATAACCCGTGGCCGGAGTGGCCGAAGGTGTTGAAGACCGATTACGGCCAGGAGGAAGCGATTGCAGTGTTCGGGCACGACCCGCGGATCTATCAGACGACGGTGAAGGAATTTTTAAAAGACAAGAACGGCAATCTTTGCGGGCTTGTCACTGTAAAGCTTGAGCCGAAGCGGGATGAGAAGACCGGGCGTGTGATGATGACCGAGGTTGCGGGAAGCGAGCAGAAGATGGAAGCGGATCTTGTGCTGATCGCTGCCGGATTCCTCGGCACGGAAAAATATGTGGCGGACGCGTTCGGTGTGGACTTAAACGGCAGAGCCAACGTCGCAACGGCGGAGGGGGCCTATGAGACCAGCGTGAAAAATGTGTTCGCGGCGGGCGATGTGCACAGAGGACAGTCCCTTGTTGTCTGGGCGATCCGCGAGGGACGCGAGGTTGCGCGCGAGGTCGATGAGAGCCTGATGGGCTACTCCTACCTTGAGGTGCAGTAACTTCCAGATCCCTGAGGCTGCCATATCAGATGGCAGCCTCTTTTAGAGTAATAATAAGAAACACATCTCTTGATTTTGAGTGGAAGGTAGCGGAAATTCTAGTCAAAAAACGTGGCATTTCTAACCAGCCAGATGTTTGCATCTTTGATGATCCGTGTCTTTCCAAGTTTGGAGCACTCCGCGAGTGTTCAAACGTGGAAGAGACACGGAATCTGATGCAAACATCTGACCGGAAGGAATGCTCACATTTTTTTTCAAAAGAATTTTCTGCTACTTTTCACTCAAAATCGTGTAGTGTGTTTCTTATTATTATCTGCCAGACGAGGAGGAAATAGATACAACAGTGCAGGAAGAGAAGACCTTCTGGCAAAAGATACTGGCACTGTTTGGAGTGGAATAATTTCATAAGGTTATTTTGAAAGTCATGGCAGTCCCTGTTTGTAATTCAAAGAATTCTGTGCTAAGATAAAGCCAGAAATACGCAGGAAGAAAAGGGGAGTAGGATGAGCCGCAAACGAAGAAGAACGGGGACTGCCGGACAGGCAAACACAACAGAGCGCACAGCAGTGACGGAGACGGTTGACGCAAGTGTGGAACCGGCACAGGAACAGGAACAGGTAGAAGCCTGTGATACAGCCTGCGTAAAAATCGCAGATATGGAGCCGGATTTTTCAGATATTGAGGTGAAGAATCCACGGATCGGAAAAGTGATGAAGCTGGAAGAAGAAGCGAAGCGGCAGAGCGAGATTGAGAAGCTGCGTGCAAGAAGAATCCGGCAGGAGCAGGAATATATTGACCAGATGAGTCTGTCCGTCGAGAACCATCTGCGCGCCACAAAGGAGGAACAGCAGTACAACGAGCAGTTTGAGGAGCGCATCCGCACGGAAGTGTACCGGATGCACGGGATCAGCGAGGACAAGCTGCAGGGCATGACGGAGTACCGCAATGCATGGTATCAGGGCACGGCGTTTGCCATGTTTTTTCTGTCGCTTGTGCTGATCGCCATCTGCGGCGTATTGCACGGGTTCGGGTCGGAGATCTGCATTTTTATGGCGTTTTATACCGCTATTGAGGGCGCACTGCTCTCCAACGGGAGAAAGCAGTCGCTGTTTTTTGCGGTGCTGACGAAGGGCGTGTACCTGGTGCTGTTTCCGGTTATGCTCGTGACGTTTACCTGCTACGAACTTGGTTTTGAGGAATATGCGCTTCTGGTGCCGGTTTTTACCGTGGCAGGTGTTGTGGTGCTCATGATCGGAGCGCTGTCCTATTTTCTGTATGATCCCTATCGTGTGGATCGCAGGAACCGCAAGAAGGCGAACCGCTATATCGTAGAGATCGAGAAGGCGGCGTTAAAGGAAGTGCGGCTGAAGGAAAAGGCGTTTGCAAAGCAGGAGAAAAAGCAGGCGAAGCTTACCCAGAAGCAGGAAAAGCGCCAGGAAAAGCTTGCCCAGAAGGAAGAGGACAGGACAAAAAAGGCGGCTGCGCGGGATGAACGGCGCAGGCAGCGGAAGGAGGAGTGGGCGGCAAGACGTGCACGGTGGCGAGCATGGTGGAGTGAGAAATTGTCGCATCTTGGGTTCGTGAAGAAGAAAGAATCTGCGGATGAGATGCATAAGAGCCCGGCGGATGCAGATACTACAGAGGAACATTCGGCGGAAGGAGAATCTGCGGAGAGAGACGCTGCGGAGGGAGACGCTGCGGAAGAAAGTTCCGTGGAGAAAAATACGGTGAAAGAAGCGTGCGAAAATGAGACGACTGGGGATTGATCTTTCCTATTTTTTCACATACGAAGATGAGATACCGGACGGGGTGGGATTTTCCCACTTTGGTCCGGTACATTTATTATGGCTGGGCGTGTGCGCAGGGCTCTTACTGCTGTTCCTCCATTCTTATAAGCGATGGGGAGGGCGGCGCAGGCTTCTGGCGGAGAGAGGAATCGGCATTTTCCTGGTGGGCTTGGAGGTGTACCGGATTGCGGTGCTGGCTTTGATCGGGAAAATGTCGCTGTATCAACTGCCGCTTCATCTGTGCAGCATGGCAGGCTTTTTGTGCTGTCTGCACGCATTTTTCAAGTGGGACTGGCTGGGACAGGTTCTCTATACCCTGTGTCTGCCGGGAACCGTGCTTGCGCTTTTATTCCCGGACTGGGTGCGCTATCCGGCGATTCATTTTATCACGATACAGGGATTTACCTTTCATGCCGGGATTGTGCTCTACGTGATCTGCCAGTTGCTGCAGCACAACATTGTCCCGCGGCTTGCGGTACTGTGGAAGGTGATCGTATTTCTTCTGGCGGTCGTGCCGCCGGTCTACCTGTTTGATAAAAAGTTTCATGCCAATTACATGTTTGTGAATGTGCCTTCGCCCGGATCGCCGTTGGAGTGGCTTGCATCGTTTCTGGGAAATCCGGGTTATCTGGCCGGCTATGCGGTTCTGATGCTTTTATGCATGGTGCTGATGGATGCCGGTTACCGGGTGTGGGTTGACAGAAAAAGCTGCGGAACGTAGAATAGAACAGAAAAAGAGAGGCGCTGTGACACTGCATGGGAGAAGAATGCCTGCGGTGGCATGCGCAGAAATGAGGAGCATATGGCAGATTTTACATTTTCAACGCTGAAGTATGAGAGACCGGATTTCAAGGAATTGGAACTGCTTTTTGAGGATCTGGTAAAACAGGTACAGGAGGCGGTCTCCTATGAGGGATTAAAGGAACTCTTAAAGAAGGCAGAGCACGTGCAGAATAAGCTTATGACTGCGTGCACGATTGCGTCCATCCGCCATACATTAGATACGACGGATACTTATTATGAGAAGGAAGACGAATATATCAACAATACCATACCGACCGTGATGCCGAAGTTTCTTGCATTCGATGCGGCAGTGATGAACAGTCCGTTTCGCGATGATATCGAGAAAGAGTACGGGAAACAGTATTTTGCACAGAAGGAACTGAACAGGAAGACCTTCTGTGAGGCAAACATTCCGCTGATGCAGCAGGAGGCGAAGCTGACAAACGAATATCAGAAGATCATGGCAACGGCAGCGATCGAATTTGAAGGGCAGACGCTCAATCTCTACGGGGTACAGAAGTATTTTGAACATGAGGACAGAGAAGTCCGGCGTGCGGCTGTGCGGGCATATTCTGATTTTTACCACAGCAATGAGAAGCGGCTGGAGGAGATCTGGGAAGAACTCATCACCATCCGCAATCAGATGGGGAAGAACCTTGGCTATGACAACTTTATTCCGGTGGGTTACATGCAGCAGGGACGCACGGATTATGGGGAAAAAGAGGTGGCAGCGTTCCGCGAGCAGGTGCGTACGGAACTCGTACCGCTGTGTGAACAGCTCTATGCGGCACAGGCAAAGCGTATCGGTGTGGATACACTGATGTTTTATGACGAAAAGCGTGTATTTCCGGACGGAAATGCCGTTCCTGCGGGAGATGATGATTTTATGGTGGAAGAGGCAAGGAAGATGTACCATAAGATCAGCCCGGAGACCGGAGAGTTCATTGATTTTATGATTGAGCACGAACTGATGGATTTAAAGAATAAGCCGGGAAAAGCTGCTACGGGATATATGACATTTCTCCCGGATTATCAGGCACCGTTTGTGTTCTCCAATTTTAATCAGACAATCTTTGACATGCAGGTGCTGACACACGAGCTGGGACATGCGTTTGCAGGATATATGGCAATGCGCAGCCAGCCGATTGCAGAGTACTACTCAGAGTCTACCGACATTGCGGAGATTCACTCCATGTCGATGGAGCAGTTCTCCTATCCGTATGCGGAGGCATTTTTCGGAAAAGATGCAGATAAATTCCGCTTTGCACATTTGATGGATGCGATCACATTTGTGCCGTTCGGTGTGGCGGTGGATGAGTTCCAGCACATCTGCTACAGCAATCCGGATCTGACGCCGAAGGAGCGCACGGCGGAGTGGAAGAAGCTGGAAGAGAAGTATATGCCGTGGAGAAAATACGACGCGGATGATTTCTTTGACCGCGGTGGTTTCTGGTATCACAAGCTGCATATCTATCTCTATCCGTTCTATTATATCAACTATACGCTGACGACGATGGGAGCGATGGAGTTCAAAAAGAAAAATTATGAGAACCACGAGACAGCATGGCAGGATTACTTAAATCTCTGCAAATGCGGCGGAAGCATGAGCTATCTGGAGACATTGCGCTATGCAAATCTGTCGAATCCGTTTGTGCCGGGCAGTGTGGCACGGGCGATGGAAGTGGCAAAGAGAGAGCTTCTGGAGAGTCCGTTTATGAAAGAATGAATTCTGGCGGGCTTGTGTTAGAAATACATAAAAACAGCTCTGGAGGAATCCTTAGGATTCTTCCAGGGCTGTTTTTAGATTGGCAAGTACTTTTTCGCTCAGCAACGCGAAAGCCTGTCTGGTACGACCGGCAGAAACATTTCTGCAATGCACGTTTTCGCGGTCAAAGAATCCGGGCGGGACGGCACCTGCGGCAGCCATAGTATCGCAGAAGAAATGGGTTCCCGGAAGAGAGATCCAGTCTTCCAGTGCCGCAGAATCAAATCCCGGACCGATGGAGGTGTTGAATAAGACCTTGCCGGTTCCTAAAATATCAAATTCCTGTTTGCCAAGAAGCAGTACATTCTTATTCAGACAGGTAAATACAACCTCACTTTCTGCAAGCAGTTCGTCTAATGGCAGGAAAACCATGCCGGACTGCTCTGCCTCCGGTTTGCGTGTCCGGCTGTAGTAAGAGATGTCGGCACCGAGAAAGGACAGGGCATCTGCGATCATTTTACCGGAGACACCCAGACCAATGATGCCGACTTTCAGACCTGTGATTTCGACCGGCTCACTGTGAAGCATCGGCAGATCAAAGCCGTGTAGAAGACCGGTCAGCTCGTGCAGTACATATTCTACGACCCCGCGGTCTCCGTAATCCCGGATGCCAAGAACACGGATGCCGTGCCTGCGTGCATAGGCAATGTCGACGTTGGCGCTTTCTTCGGAGTAGAGACTGCAGCACATGCCGATATAACGGATATTGGGGCAGCGCTCCATAATATTTTGTCCGATGCGGGATGTATAGCTGAGCAGAACGGCATCTGCATCACCGATCCGCCGGATGATCTCATCGTCATTTTCCGGAATATCGCGGAAGAGAACGACTTCCCGTGCATACAGCTGAAGCGCTTCCTCAGCGGAGGGAATCAGACTGACAGGTTCAATGGCAACCAGTTTTTGAAACATAGAAAAACCTCCTTATAAAAATTCTGATGCATATTATGGGGCAGTGCACAACCTGCAGGTGTTAATAAAAGCAGACCGGCGAGGCGAGATTGCGGAGCAGGGATACCGCACTCCAGCCGGCGATCGCGCTGGTGGAAGAGCAGATATCCACGGTGGCTTTGACACCTTCGATCTCTGCGGTGATACAGTGGTCGTCGCCCGTCCAGCCCGGAACGGAGTGCATTGTCACCTGCGTGACGTCCGGTCCTGTCGTGGCGAGCGAGGTGGCGACGGCGACGTTGACGCGGCGCGGAAAGGTTGCGATTGCCTCCTTGGCGCTGCCGGTAAAGACAGTCGTCTTTTCGGTATCGGTTAAAAGGTGTTCCGCCCAGACCGGTGTGTTGCGGAAACCGCGGGCGCCGGTGTGCGTCTCGATGCCGGCGGTCTCGTCAAGCTTTCCCGCCTGCGCCATTAAAGTGATCGTCTGTAAGACATCAAAACCACCGATCGCGCCGTTTGCCAGATGGACTTTGGCGCATCCTCTGCGGGCTGCGTCCTTGACCTGCCCGTAAAAGGCAGCGTCGGCAAACGCACCGATCGAGAGAAGAACGAGGTTGACGCCGTGTTCCAGTACCGTACATGCCATTTCACGGACAGCTTCCACGGACGCTGCCTCCACAATATATTCCGGCTCTAAGGAGAGCAGTTCTGCAAGATCCCGACAGGATCTGCATCCGGTTTCCGCCGCAGTCTTATCGCGCGATTCCTGCGTGCGGCTGGTCACGCCGACGAGCTCGTAATCTTCGAGGAAACCGTCCTTCCAGGCGTTTGCGATAATGTTTCCGAGAAAACCGCAGCCTACAATACCAAATCTTATCTTCATAGTAAAAATCCCTTCGTTATCTGATTTTATTTCGATCTTTTTTAATGCTTTTCTTGTTGGCCATATTTCGCCAAAGTTTCCTTTTTGCCAGAGAATCTTTTTTTTACAGGACTTTGTTTTGCCCCGGGAGTTCCTTTTTTGTCACCGTTCCCTTTTTTTGCAGAAAATCCTTTTGTTACAGGATTACGTTTTGCCCCAGGAGTTCCTTTTTTGCCACCGTGCCCATTTTTGCAAGGAGAATCTTTCCGCACACTGTAGCCGAACGTGCCGAGCTTTTTCCCGAGCAGAAAATATTCTCCGTGGGAGTAGGTGATCAGCCCGGTATCGTTTAAGTGGAACTTGCCGGCTTCGTCCATATACGCGTCATCGATCGTGACGGCGACGACATCCGCGAGAATCAGATTGTGGCTGCCGAGCGGCGTGATCTGGCGCACACGGCATTCGATATTGACGGGGCTCTCGGCAATGCCGGGAACCGATACCTCACGGGAGGCAAGCGGTGTCAGATGCATCTCCTTGAATTTATCGACCTCCCTGCCGGAGCGCACGCCGCAGTAGTCGGTGGCGCGCACGAGCGATTCAGTTGTAAGATTCACTACGAACTCGCCGGCGGCCTCGATCATATGGTAGGAATAGCGTTCCGGACGAACGGAGATGGAGAGCATTGGCGGATTGGTGCAGACGGTGCCTGCCCATGCGACGGTAAGAATGTTCGGTCTGCCTGAGAGTGCAGGATTGCTGCATTCCGGATCCGAGGTGCCGGGATACTGGCAGCTTACCATGACGGCTGGCAGCGGATAGAGCATGTTGCCCGGTTTGAAAGCACTTTTTCCCATAAAATAAGGACTCCCTTCTGTCTGTTAGAAAAAATGTCAGGCGGTATCTGACAGGAAACGGATTGTTACTGGATCAGAATATCCATCAGATAGGCGTAGACATCCTCGTTCTGCTTTTTCCAGTTGTTACAGATCGCTTCCGCCTGCTCTTTGTTTTTGACGGTCAGTGTCAGGTCGATCAGGTTGGTGTCGTGGACGCGGAACTGGCAGCGCACGGCATAGTCCTGATTCGGCGTCTTGTAGTAGTCTGCGATGATTGAGTTGACGGTGCGGAGTGCCATTTTATTTTTTTCAAAATAGGCAATGGTGTCGTGCTCAATGGCGTCCGTGAGCTTGTCGCGGAAAAAGCCGAGCGTCTCACGCCCTGCAGCGGTGATATAATACTGGGTGTTGCTGTGCGTGGATTCCGTGCGGATCAGACCGGAGTCGGCGAGATCGTTTAAGACCTGCTGTACCCGGAAATAATCCGTGTATTCCTGCTCCAGAAAAAAGTCGGAGATCTGCGTATTCGTCAGGGGAAAATCCACCTTATCCAGCATATTTAAAATGGTCAGTTTGTATATGGTAAATGGTTCAGCCATGTGTTTCCTCGTTTCTATAATATTTGCCCTGCCAGAGATCGCGCTGTACAAGTTGCCTGTTTATCGTGTTTAACACGCGCTTTTTGTCCGTGCTCCACAGCGGAGCGAGGAGCAGGCGGCGCGGTCCGTCGCCGGTCAGACGGTGGATGACCATTTCCGGTGGAAGAAGGGCAAGGCAGTCTGCGATAAGGTCGCAGTATTCCTCCAGTGTAAAAAGCGGAAACGGGTCATTTTTGTAGAGGGTTCCAAGATCGGTGCCTTCTAAGACGTGAAGCAGCTGCAGCTTTACGCCGAAGACCGGATGTGCGGCAAGATAGCGCACGGAAGCGCGCATATCTTCGGTTGTCTCACCGGGCAGACCTAAGATCAGATGTGTTATGACCTTGATGCCCCGCGCGTGAAGCGCGGATACCGCCTGCTCATACTGGGCGAGTGAAAAACCGCTGCGTATCAAATGCAGGGTATGTTCGTGGATGGTCTGTAAACCGAGCTCCACCCAGACTGGTTTTATGGTATTTAATTCTGCCAGCAGATCTAAAACCTCAGGCGGCAGACAGTCACATCTGGTGGCGATGGAGAGCGCCACAATGTCGGGCTGTGCGAGAGCTTCCGTGTAAAGCGCACGAAGAACACCGACGGGAGCGTAGGTGTTCGTGTATGCCTGAAAATAGGCGATATATTTGCGGCAGTTTGTTTTTTCCCGAAGGAGAAGCTTTGCCTGCGCAATCTGTTCAGTGACAGATTGCTGCGGGGAGGCGGCAAAATCACCACTTCCTCCGGCACTGCAGAAGATGCACCCTCTGGTATCGATGCTGCCGTCGCGGTTCGGGCAGGTCATGCCGCCGTTTAGAGACAGGCGGTAGACCTTTTCGCCAAATGTCTGGCGTAAATAAGTATTGAGGGAATAGTAACGCGCGTCGTTCATGATACGTCCGGTTAACGCACGATGTGAGAGCGGACGGCTTCACTTACCACCTGTGCTACCCGGGGATCAAAAGCTTCCGGCATGATAAATTCGTCGTTTAACTCCTCATCGGACACAAGACCGGCAATCGCCTCTGCGGCGGCAAGCTTCATCTCTTCGGTAATCTGTGTTGCCCGTCCCTCAAGAGCACCCTTAAAGATGCCCGGGAATGCCACGACATTGTTGACCTGATTCGGGAAATCACTGCGTCCGGTTCCGACGATTCTGGCACCCGCAGCCTTTGCCACATCCGGCATGATCTCAGGAACCGGATTCGCCATGGCGAACAGGATGGAGTCGTGATTCATGGAAGCAACCATCTCCGGGGTAACGATGTTCGGTGCGGAGACACCCACAAAAATATCAGCACCCTTTAAGGCGTCGGCAAGCGTGCCGTGCTGATCCTCAAGGTTGGTGACTTCGGTCATTTTCTGCTGCATCCAGTTTAAGTTCGGGTAATCTTTGCCGATGATGCCCTCGCGGTCACACATGGTGACATGGCGAAAACCGTAGGTGAGCAGAAGCTTTGTGATGGCAACGCCCGCGGAACCGGCACCATTTACGACGACGCGGCAGTCCTCTTTTTTCTTGCCTGTAACACGCAGACCGTTGATAATGCCGGCAAGTACCACGATGGCGGTGCCGTGCTGGTCGTCATGGAAGACCGGAATGTCAAGCATTTCTTTCAGGCGTTCCTCAATCTCAAAGCAGCGCGGTGCGGAAATATCTTCCAGATTGATGCCGCCGTATGCGGGAGCAATGTTCTTAATCGTGGCAATGATCTCCTCCGTGTCCTGGGTGTCGAGACAGATCGGCACGGCATTGACATCGCCGAATTCCTTAAACAGAACGCATTTTCCCTCCATGACAGGCATGGCGGCATATGCGCCGATATTGCCGAGACCGAGAACTGCACTTCCGTCGGAAATGACGGCGACGGTGTTGGCTTTCATGGTATATTTGTAAGCAGCCTCCGGGGCTTTGGCGATTACCTTGCAGGGCTCGGCAACACCTGGCGTGTATGCGATGGCGAGATCTTCGCGGGAGTTTACTTTGGATTTTGCGATGGTCTCAAGCTTTCCGTTCCATTTTTCGTGCATAAGAAGTGCCTTCTCGGCAAGTGTCATTGTCTGATTCTCCATAATATAATCTCCTGTATATAAAGTGTATTTTTATATAGAAACCAATACGTAAATCATACCATTATCATTTTGACAAATCAAGGAAATTAGGACTTCCTATTTTGGAAAAAGTGTTGTATAATACGCATATTGTAAATTCATTTTGTCAGTTCAGACACGATTCCCAATACGATTGAGAGCATAGAGGAAAATAGCAGATTGATAAGAACAGGAGCGAATGGATGAGAGAAAAGTATGAGAGCTTGTCAGCCGTTGTTTTGCGTGATCTTGCAAAAGCGAGAGGACTCAAAAATATCTCCGGCATGAAAAAGAGTGATCTGGTAGATCTGATGGTTGCAGAGGACGAGCGTCAGAGCAAAGAGGAGAATACGAAGCAGCGTGAGCAGACATCGCAGCGTGAGCAGACACCGCAGCGTGAGCAGGCGCAGCGGGAACAGACACCGCAGCGTGAGCAGGCGCAGCAGCGGCCGGCGCGGGAGCCCAGAGAGGGACGGGAGAACCCGAAGGAGAGCGGTGCAGTGGATGAGACGATCTCGAATCTGGACAGCGGAATTATGGCAAACGGTATTTTAGAGGTTATGCCGGACGGATATGGATTTATCCGCTGTGAGAATTATCTTCCGGGAGAGAATGACGTTTATGTATCGCCGTCACAGATCCGCAAGTTTAATCTGAAGACGGGCGATATTGTGGCAGGAAATACCCGGGTGAAGACACAGCAGGAAAAGTTTTCGGCGCTGTTATATGTTTCATCGGTCAATGGTTACCATCCGGGTGTCGCGCAGAAGCGCAAGAATTTTGAGGATCTGACGCCGATTTTCCCGAACCGGAGAATCCGCTTGGAGCGCCCAGGCTGCAGTGTCGCAATGCGCATTGTGGATCTGGTATCGCCGATCGGAAAGGGACAGCGCGGTATGATCGTATCCCAGCCGAAGGCAGGTAAGACCACCTTATTAAAAGAGATTGCAAAATCAGTGACAAAGGGAAATCCGGATATGCATCTGATTATTTTGCTGATCGATGAGAGACCGGAGGAGGTTACGGACATCAAGGAAGCGATTGTCGGGGAGAATGTGGAAGTGATTTATTCTACGTTTGATGAGCTGCCGGAGCATCACAAGCGTGTATCCGAGATGGTGATCGAGCGGGCGAAGCGCCTTGTGGAGCACGGAAAGGATGTCATGATCCTGCTTGACAGCATTACGAGACTGGCAAGAGCCTACAACCTCACGGTTCCGCCAAGCGGACGTACGTTATCCGGAGGTCTTGACCCGGCGGCGCTGCACATGCCGAAGCGCTTTTTCGGTGCAGCCAGGAACATGCGTGAGGGAGGAAGCCTCACGATTCTTGCCACCGCGCTGGTGGATACCGGAAGCAAGATGGACGACGTGGTATTCGAGGAGTTTAAGGGAACCGGCAACATGGAGCTGGTGCTTGACCGCAAGCTTTCCGAGAAGCGTGTGTTCCCTGCCATCGACATTGTGAAGTCGGGAACACGGCGCGACGATCTGCTGCTGGAGCCGGAGGAGCAGGAGGCTGTCGAGATCATGCGCAAGGCGATCAACGGTATGCGCACCGACGAGGCGGTGGAGAACATTCTGAACATGTTTGCCCGCACGCGCAACAATCAGGAATATATCCATATGGTGAAAAAGAACCGGATTGTATAAAAAGAACTTGATTTTTTGTAAAAACCATGATAAAATAACAACGCTGTTTATTCGGGACTATTCTTTGCAATAAGTGCCATATGCGGATCGGGCATACGGGCATAAGAGAATAGAGACAGACAGGAACATAATAACGATAAGATTATAAAGAGGTGAAAATCATGAAGGCAGGAATCCATCCAGATTACTATCAGGCAACTGTTACATGTAACTGCGGTAACACATTTGTTACAGGTTCAACAAAGGAAGATATCCACGTTGAGATCTGCTCCAAGTGCCATCCGTTCTACACAGGCCAGCAGAAAGCAGCTCAGGCTCGCGGACGTATTGATAAGTTCAATAAGAAGTATGGTATGCAGCAGCAGTAGTATGACGCGCGAAGCGTTATGCTCCTAAGTGAAAACGGTTACAGATAAGGTTGAGGTTGTTTAATCTCAACCTTTTTTACCTTATAGAATACGGCACGGTTCGTGTGCCACAAGCAGGGTTTTTGACTATGAGATATTCGGGAATTGGCGGTCAGGCGGTCATGGAAGGCGTAATGATGAAGAATCAGGAAAAATACGCGGTAGCCGTGCGCAAGCCGGACCAGGAGATCGTCGTCGAGACTTCGACGTACGAAGGGCTGATTAAAAATAAGAAAATAAGAAACATGCCGATCTTACGTGGCGTGTTCAGTTTTATAGAATCGCTGGTACTGGGGATGAAGACACTGACGTTCTCGGCGTCCTTTTTCGAGGAGGAAGAGGATGAAAAGAGCGGATCCCGGAAAGCGGAGAAGCGTGCCGGAGCCAAAAAGCCGGCGCCTACGGAAGAGGAACAGAAGAAAAAGGAAAAGCGTCAGGAGAATGCGCTGATGGGCGGTACAGTGGCAATTTCCATTGTGCTTGCGGTGGCGATTTTTATGGTGCTTCCTTATTACATATCCGTATTCTTTCAGCGTTTTATCACATCGCAGACGCTTCTTGCGTTGTTGGAAGGCGTGATCCGCCTTACCATCTTTATCGGATATGTGGCGGCAATTTCACTGATGCCGGATATTAAGCGTGTCTATATGTATCATGGCGCAGAGCACAAATGCATCAACTGTATTGAACAGGGGATGGATCTTACGGTGGAGAATGTGCGGAAGAGTTCCCGTCTGCACAAGCGCTGCGGAACAAGCTTTCTGCTGATTGTCATGCTGATCAGCATAGTCTTCTTTCTGTTTATCCGCGTGGATAACCGGATCCTGCAGCTTCTGCTGCGCCTGGTGTCAATTCCGGTGATTGCGGGGGTATCGTACGAGTTTATCCGGCTTGCCGGACGCTCGGATCATATGCTTGTCAATCTGTTCAGCAAGCCGGGGCTCCTGTTGCAGCGGATTACAACCAGAGAGCCGGATGATTCGATGATTGAGGTCGGAATTGCTTCTGTTGAGGCGGTGTTTGACTGGAAGGCTTATGTGAAAGAGATCCGGGAACAGGCATGATGGAGGTTGGAAATGACGTATCGTGAGACAGTAAATCTGGGGGAGAAAGTTCTGTCCATGGCAGATATTGCGGAGGCAAAGACCGATGCATGGCTTTTGCTCGAAATGGTGTGTAAGATCGACCGCAGTTTTTATTATCTTCATATGGCAGAGGAGATGCCGGAAGAGCAGATGAGCGAGTACCAGATTGCGCTGCGCAAGCGCGCAGAGCATGTCCCGCTGCAGTATATTGTGGGTGAGACAGAATTCATGGGACTGAAGTTCAAAGTAAATTCCAGTGTCCTCATCCCAAGACAGGATACAGAGACTCTGGTGGAAGAGGCGCTGAAGGTCGTGCGCCCCGGAATGCGTGTGCTGGATCTGTGTACCGGGTCCGGATGCGTGATTGTCAGTATTCTGCACAATGTATCGGATGTGGAGGGGTATGCGGTTGACATATCCAAGCAGGCGCTCAATGTTGCGAAGGAAAATGCAAGGCTCAATGATGTGCCGGTGTTGTTTGAACACAGCGACCTGTTTGACCATGTGACGGGGACATTTGATGTGATCGTCTCGAATCCGCCGTATATCTGTACGGATGAGATTGCAAAGCTGATGCCGGAGGTGCGGGATTTTGAGCCGATGGAAGCGCTGGACGGCAAGGAGGACGGTCTGTATTTTTACAGGAAGATCATCGGACAGTGTAAGCAGTATCTGAACCCGGAAGGACATCTGTTGTTTGAGATCGGCTACGATCAGGGGCAAAAGGTGTCTGCACTTATGCGGGAGATCGGGTTCCATGATGTGCAGGTGATAAAGGATCTGGCGAGAAAAGACCGTGTGGTGACCGGAATGCTTTAGTTGATTGCGGGATTGGAGAGAATTTTGCATAGTTGGTGCAGACGGTTGTCTGGTGTTTGAGATAAGAAAGGATGTTTGTTATGTTTGATAAGTTGGATGATTTACTGATTCGTTTTGAAGAATTGATGAGCGAGCTCAGTGAGCCGGATGTCGCGAACAATCCGGAGCGTTTTCGCAAGCTGATGAAGGAGCAGAGCGATCTGGCACCGATTGTTGCTGCATATAAGGAGTACAAGCAGTGCAAGCAGAATATTGCGGATTCCCTCGCTATGCTGGATGAGGAGTCCGACGAGGAGATGCGTGAGCTAGCGAAGGAAGAATTAAACGATGCCAAGGCGCGTGTGGAGGAGTTGGAGCATGAGTTAAAGATTCTGCTTCTTCCAAAAGATCCGAATGATGATAAGAATGTTATCGTGGAGATCCGTGCCGGTGCCGGCGGGGACGAGGCGGCACTTTTCGCTGCGGAGATTTACCGTATGTATCAGCATTATGCAGAGAGCAAGAACTGGAAGACCGAGATTGTTGAGGCGGACGAGACCGGCATCGGCGGTATGAAGAGTGTGACCTTTATGATCAACGGTCAGGGCGCATACTCCCTGATGAAGTATGAGTCCGGTGTGCACCGCGTACAGCGTGTGCCTGAGACGGAGTCCGGCGGACGTATCCACACCTCCACGATCAGTGTGGCGGTAATGCCGGAAGTGGACGACGACATTGATATTGTCATTGATGAGAAGGATATCCGTATCGACGTTATGCGTGCCTCCGGAAACGGTGGACAGTGTGTCAACACGACCGATTCTGCGGTGCGTCTGACCCACTACCCGTCCGGTATCGTCGTGTACAGCCAGACGGAGAAGTCACAGATCCAGAATAAGGCAAAAGCGTTTGCTCTTTTAAAGGCAAAGCTCTACGATATTGAGCAGCAGCAGCGCCATGATGCAGAGGCTGAGATGCGCCGCAGCCAGATCGGTACCGGTGACCGTTCCGAGAAGATCCGTACCTACAACTTCCCACAGGGACGTGTGACGGATCACAGAATCAATCTTACCCTGTACAAGCTGGATAAGATCATGAACGGAGACATCCAGGAGATCATCGATGCATGTATCGCGGCGGACCAGGCGGCGAAGCTTGCGAAGATGAATGAGAACTAGAAAATGTAACAGAAACGGTCTGTGACGCATGTCATGGACCGTTTTTTGCCTTGTCAGGAAAGCTGTATTTGTTTTTTGTTGTGTTGTTAGGAGTCCTGTTTTTAGTGCCTTGTCAGGAAA
>OGNF01000084.1_pt1 | contig 96096 bp, 81 predicted proteins | sample 1573321 | NCBI WGS metagenome assembly OGNF01 (sample SAMEA2581911, study PRJEB24529) | metagenome | biome: Human gut stool | place: China | collected 2011 | reverse complement strand
CTCGACCGACAAGGCCGTCAACCCCACCAACGTCATGGGTGCGTCGAAGCGCATCGCCGAGATCTACGTACAGTCGCTGTTCTTCAATCTTTCGCGTCGGCAGCGCGACAGCCACAGCACGCGCTTCATCACCACGCGCTTCGGCAACGTGCTTGGCTCGAACGGGTCGGTGATACCACTGTTCCGCCGCCAGATCGAGCAGGGGGGCCCGGTCACGGTGACCCACCGCGACATCATCCGCTACTTCATGACCATCCCCGAGGCGTGCTCACTCGTGCTTCAGGCCGGAACGATGGGCAACGGAGGCGAGATCTTCATCTTCGACATGGGGCAGCCCGTGAAGATCTACGACCTGGCCACCCGCATGATCTCGCTCTCGGGGCTGCGTCCGGGCGAGGACATCGAGATCATAGAGACAGGGCTGCGTCCGGGCGAGAAACTCTACGAGGAACTGCTCAACGACAAGGAAAAGACCATGGCGACGCGCCACAACAAGATCATGATCGCGAAGGTGCGCGTCTACGACTACAAGGACGTGTCGGCGCACCTGGAGACGCTGCATAAGTGCACCGATCTAGGCGAATACCACGACATAGTCGCCGAAATGAAACGCATCGTGCCCGAATTCAAGTCGAAGAACTCAATATGGGAGAGCATCGACAACGAAATCAAGCGCGACGAGGTAATAACCGAAATATCGATATGAAAAAACTTCTTATAGCACTTGTGGCCGCCATGGCACTGGTGGTGCCCGGGCTGCGCGCCGCCAATCCGCTCGACATACTGTCGGGCGTCGTGGGCGCGGTCACGTCATCCGACAAGTTTGAGATCAAGGACCTCGAAGGTACATGGGAATACAAATCGCCCGCAGTGACCTTCAAGAGCGACGACGCCCTGAGCAAAGCGGGGGGAGTAGCCGCATCGGCGGCCGCGGAGGCTAAACTGGCGCCATACTACAGCCGGCTGGGCCTCAACAGCGTCGTGATCACCTTCGATGCCGAGGGCAATTTCACCATAAAGGCCAAAAAGTTCACCCTGAACGGCACGGCTGTGAAGGACAGCGATTCGGGGCTGCTCACCCTCAAATTCCAGACATCGGGCAAGATCAACCTTGGCCACATCTCGGCCATAGCCTCGAAGGATGCGGTAGGTGTGCTGACCCTCACACTCGACGCCACCCGCGTCATAGCCATAGTAGACAAGGTAGCCTCGATCGCCAACAACCAGACACTGAAGACAATGTCGCAGCTGCTCGACAAGTACGACGGCATCTACGCCGGAGCCAAATTCAAGCGCAAGAAGTAGCGAGCATCATCAGTCGGCCATGGCACGAGGTCTGAGACAGGCGCTTGCCACGAAAATCAGGACCCTGAGGTTCAGATTCGGACAATTCACCCACGAATTCAGCGGAGCGATCTCCGCGGGAAGCGCCGTACTCAATGTGGCCGCGACCGTGGCATCGGTCGTGTGCCTGATCGCGATGATAGTGCTCGGCGGCTACGATCACACGCCGGGCAAGATCAGTCTCATCACGGGGGTGCTACGCACGGTCCAGGGCATATTCCTGGCCAACGTGCTATTCAATCTGATCCTGCGGCTGCGGGCGACCGTGCGCGACAGCCGCATCGTCAAGTGGATAGTCGAAGCCGGGTTGCTGCTAACGCTGCTGCCCCTGCTTTACCCGCACCCCGAGCATCCGTGGATACCCTGGCTCGAGCGGCTGCTCTACAGCCGGTATTTCCTCAATGCCGTGCTGACGGCCTACTCCGTGGTGGAGCTGTCGTTCGCCGTGATGTCGCTGGCCGGTCGCCGTACCAATCCGTCGCTGCTGCTCTCGGGCAGCTTTCTGTTCTTTATCCTGTCGGGGTCGTTCATTCTGATGCTGCCGCGGTTCACGGCGGTGCCGATCGACTATATCGACTCGCTGTTCGTGGCGACGAGCGCTGTATGCATAACGGGGCTGACGCCCGTCGACATAGCCTCGACATTCACCCCTGAGGGCTACATAGTGCTATGCGTCCTCTTTCAGGTCGGGGCGCTGGGCGTTCTGACGTTCACGTGCTTTTTCGCCCTGTTCTTCAGCGGGACGGCGTCGGTCTACAATCAGCTTCTCATCCGCGACATGATTTATTCCAAGACGATGAACGCGCTGGTGCCAACGCTGCTGTATATACTGTTCTTCACGCTGGCGGTCGAGGCCGCGGGCGCAGTGGCCGTGTATTTCACCATCCCCGAGACACTCGGCCTGGCGGAGGACGAGAAGGTGATGTTCGCCGTATTCCACTCCATGTCGTCGTTCTGCAATGTGGGCTTCTCGTGTCTGCCGCAGGGGATGAGCAATCCGGCGCTTATGACGGCCGGGCAGTCGGTCTACACCGTCACGTCGGTGCTGGTGATCGCGGGCGGCATCGGCTTCCCGATTCTGGCAAACTTCAAGGATATCATAGTGGCCCGGATCAAATACGGCTGGCGACGTCTGCGGCGGCACGTCGCCGAGCGACCGGCCGTCCATTACTTCGACCTCAACACCAAGCTGGTGCTCCGCACCTATTTCATCATCCTTGTGGCGGCCTCAGTGGCATTCTTCATACTCGAATACAACAACACACTGGCAGGCATGTCGGTGTGGCAGAAGGCGGTGCAGTCGGTATTCAACTCGCTCGTGCCGCGCAGCGCGGGATTCTCGTCGGTGTCGCCCACGGATTTTCTGCCTCTGACCATGCTGCTCATTGTCGTGCAGATGTGGATCGGCGGCGGCTCTCAGTCGCTTGCGGGCGGCATCAAGGTGAACACGGTGGCGGCGATCTTCCTAAATATCCGGGCCATCGTCAAGGGAGCGTCGCGCCCCTGGGCGTTCGACCGGGCCATCTCGGTCGGGACGATCCGGCGCGCCAACGCCGTGGTGAGTCTGGCCATCGTGTCGTGGTGCGTGACATCGGCGCTGCTGCTGTTTTTCGAGCCGGGGCTCAGCACGAAAGCGCTCCTGTTCGAGGCCACGTCGGCTCTGTTCACGGTCGGTTCGTCGCTTGGCGTCACGCCGGAGCTTGGGACAGGAGCCAAAATGACGGTGTGCGTGGCGATGTTCATCGGGCGAGTCGGCCTGGTGTCGCTGCTCACCGGCCTTGTGCGCCAGGGGTGCGACGTGTCGCAGCATCTGCCAGAAGAACATCTGATTATTAACTGATAAACACTTATCGATATGCGGTTTCTCATCATCGGACTCGGAATCTACGGTACAAACCTTGCGCGCGACCTGGTGGCCATGGGCCATGAGGTGATCGGCGCCGACTCGTCGCGGACAATCATCGACGAGATCAAGGACTATATCACCACGGCGTACGTCGTCGATACGACCGAGGAGACCGCGCTGGGTGTGCTGCCGCTGCGCAATGTCGATGTGGTGATCGTGGCCATCGGTGAAAATTTCGGCGCCTCGATCAAGACAGTGGCGCTGCTGAAGAAAGTCGGCGTCAAGACCATCTACGCCCGCGCCATCGATCCGCTGCACGAGTCGATCCTGCAGAGTTTCAATGTGGCGCGCATCCTGCTTCCCGAGCAGCGCGCGGCCGCCGACCTCACGCACGAGATGGCGCTGGGCAGCGTCACCGAGTCGCTTGCGGTGACGGCCGACACGTTTATCCTGAAATTCAAGGCACCTCAGTTCTTCGTCGGGCTGCCGTACTACGATTTCGATCTGGCGAAAGACTACGGGCTGACACTCGTGACGGTGACGCGCCCCTACGCCAAGGTCAATGTCATGGGCATGAGCCAAAACTCGCCGCAGGTGCTCGGCAACATCAGCGCCGACCGCGTCGACAGCGAGGACGTCTGGGTCGTCTTCGGCACGCTAAAGAATTTCCGCTCCCTCTACCGGCGGCTCGCAGGCGACTGAGGGGCGGCAGGCTAATCCTTGGGGGCGAGCATCGCGAGGAAGGTGTCCTCGCCGATGATGGGGATGCCGAGCGCGGTGGCTTTCTCGAGCTTGGCCGGCCCCATGTTGTCGCCGGCGAGCACATAGTCAGTCTTTTTGGAGATGGAGCCTACGTTGCGGCCACCGTTGCGCTCGATCATCGCCTTGTACTCGTCGCGGCTGTGCTTGGCAAACACGCCGCTGATAACGAACGCCTTGCCGCCCAGCAGGTCGGTGTGGTCCTCGTCGCTACCCTCGGGCACGGACATCGTGACGCCGGCCTCGCGCAGGCGCTCCACGGCGCGGCGGTTGACCTCGCGGCTGAAGTAGTCGGTGATCGACGCTGCGATGCGCGGCCCCACGTCCTCGATAGCTTCAAGCCGCTCGGCCGGCCAGCTCATCAGCTCGTCGATGTTGCCCACGGCACGGGCTATCTTGCGGGCCGTAGTCTCGCCCACGAACGGTATCGACAGCGCGAATACCACGCGCTCGAAGGGCACTTGCTTGCTCGCCTCGATGCCGGCAATCACGCGCTCGGCGCTGCGGAGGCCGAAGCCCTCGATCATCATCAGATCATCGGCCCTGAGCGAGTAGAGGTCGCTGAAATCGTTAACGAGTCCGGCATTGTACAGAGCCGCGGCGGTCTCCTCGCCGATTCCGTCGATGTTCATCATCCGGCGTCCGACGAAGTGCTCGATTCGCCCGATGATCTGGGGCGGACAGCCGTACTTGTTGGGACACTGCCAGGCAGCCTCGCCCTCGACGCGGATCAGCTGCGTGCCGCAGGCCGGGCAGTGGCTGACGAACTCCACCGGTTCGGCGCCCGGCTCGCGCGCGTCGGTGTCGACGCCGGTGATCTTCGGTATGATCTCGCCGCCTTTCTCCACGTACAGCATGTCGCCGTGGCGGATGTCGAGCTGGCGCATGATGTCCTCGTTGTGGAGCGAAGCGCGCTTCACGACCGTGCCGGACAGCAGTACAGGCTCGAGGTTGGCCACCGGCGTGATGATGCCCATGCGGCCGACGTCGAACGACACGAAGCGCAGCCGCGTCAGGGCGCGCTCGGCCGGAAATTTGTAAGCCACGGCCCAGCGCGGCGACTTGGCCGTGAAGCCGAGGTTGAGCTGCTGGCGCAGCGAGTTGACCTTGAACACCAGGCCGTCGGTAGCCACGGGGAGCTTGCGCCGCTCGGTATCCCAGTATCTGATGTATCGGTCGACGGCCTCGAGGTCGTCGAGCAGCGTCATGGCCTCCGATACCTTGAAGCCCCAGCTGCGGGCCATCATCATGTTGTCGTAGTGGTTGTCGCAGGGCAGGTTGTCGCCCAGCAGGTAATACAGATATGCGTCGAGGCCGCGTCGGGCCACCTCGGCCGGGTTGAGCAGTTTCAGCGTGCCGGCGGCCGCGTTGCGCGGATTGGCGAAGAGGGGCTCCTCGTTGAATGCGCGCTCGGCGTTGATGCGGTCAAACGACTTGTATGGCAGGACTATCTCGCCGCGTATCTCGAAGAAATCGGGCCAACCGCTGCCCGAGAGCTGGAGCGGAATCGAGCGGATAGTCTTGACGTTTTCGGTCACGTCGTCGCCCTGTGCGCCGTCGCCGCGAGTCACGGCCCGCAGCAGGCGTCCGTGCTCGTAGATCAGCGATATGCCGGTGCCGTCGAACTTCAGCTCGCCCACTATCGTCACGTTCTGGCCCGGCAGGGCGTCGGTCATACGCGTGACCCACTGGTCGACGTCGTCGATCGAGTAGGTGTTGGCCAGCGACAGCATCGGATACACGTGAGCCACCTGCCTGAAGCCATCGCTGATGTCGGAACCCACGCGGTGGGTCGGCGACAGAGGGTCGTCGTACTCCGGATGGGCCTTTTCCAGGGCCTCCAGCTCCTTGACCATCATGTCGTAGTCGTAGTCGGAGATCGTAGGGGTATTTTCCACGTAGTAGCTGTGGTTGTGGCGGTTGATTTCGGAACGGAGTTGTTCGATTTGTTGCTTGATGCTGTCCATTGCCGTTAGTATTCGGTTGAGTTGAATGTCTGTATTGCCTTGATGACGCGGTCGGGCTCGAATCCGCGGCCGACGGCGAAGCGGAATGCTTTCGTGCGCGATTCGTAGGAGGCCGCGTCGGGGAGCGACCGCAGCTTGCGGCCGACGATTTCGGCCAGGCGTGCGTCGTAGGCGTCCAGGTCGATATCGTCGAGGGCTTCGGCGGCAGCCTCGGCGTCGTCGACCTTGGTGCGGAGCGCCATCGCAATCTTGCGACGTCCCCAGCCGCAGTATTCGATCTTTTCGCGGACGAACATGCGGGCGAAGCGGGCGTCGTCGACGAGCCGTCGGCCGGCGAGCCGCGCTATGACGCGGTCGGCATCGTCGGGCGTCAGCCCCCAGCGGCGCATGCGTTCGCGGAGCTCGCCCGTAGAGTGCTCGGCGCGGTTGCAGAGCACTTCCAGGCGCGTGTAGGCAGATTCGGGTGTCACGGGGCGTCGCTGTATCATAGCGGAGCGGTGGCGCGGGCGAAGCGCCTGAGTCCTCGGTAGTCGGGTGTGATCTCTATGTCGGTGTAGCCCTGGTCGGCCAGCATGCCGCTCAGCTGGGACGCGAACAGCGGATTGATCTCGAAGTACAGCTTTCCGCCGGGGCGCAGGCGTCCAAGGCCCATGCGGCCGATGGCGCGGTAGAACTTCAGCGGATCGCTGTCGGGCACGAACAGGGCCGCGTGGGGCTCGTAATCGAGCACGCGGCTGTCCATATCGGTCTTTTCGCTGTCGGCGATGTAGGGCGGATTCGACACTATAAGGTCGAGGTCGCGGGTGTCGGCGGCAGGCATCGCGAGTACGTCGGCGCACACGAAGTCGATGCGCACTCCCAGCCGCCGGGCGTTCTCACGGGCCACGGCCAGTGCGTCGGCCGAAATGTCTATGGCCTCGATCTGCGCAAAGGGCAGCGCACGGGCCAGGGCTATGGCTATACAGCCCGAACCGGTACCGGCTTCGATGACGCGCAGGTCGGCGCGACCGCCGCAGTCGTCGGTGATCATGTCGACGAGCTGCGCCGTCTCGGGTCGTGGGATCAGCACCGCAGGCGTCACCTTCAGCGTCAGGCCCATGAACTGAGCCATGCCCGTGACGTACTGCGGCGGCTCACCGGCAGCTATTCGACCGACCAATGCGTCGATGCGCGCCACGGTCTCGGGTTCGAGGGTGCGGCGCCCGTCGGTGAAGATTTTCTTGGGCGTCGCGCCCAGCTCGTCCTCCATCAGCAGCCGCGCTGTCGCAGCGGCCTCACCGGCCCCCAGGGCGGGCGTGAGGCTTTGCGCGATGTGCCGGTTGAGCTGTTCGAGGGTCATTTGCCGGGATGTTTTTCCGGGTCGGCTTCGGGGTTGTCGTCGTCGGTGTACTCCCATTCGGCATCGTCGAAGTCGATGTCGTCGCCCCAACTCTCGCTGCTGATGTGCTGCAGGTCTTCGCCCTCGAAGTCGCCGTCGGCGTAGTCGTCGGCCTCGTCCTCGCCGGGCGTGTACTGGAAGATGAACTCGTCCTCCTCGCCCACACGATGCTGACTGTCGAGCGGCCGCTGCACTATGTCCACGGTGGCCAGGCGGTTCGAGTCATCGGTAACGGCGCGCCACAGCATATCCTTGAGCTCGGCGATGCCCTGGCCGGTGACGGCGCTGATGAACACCGACGGCAGGTCAGAGGGGAGTGTCTTGCGAATTTCAGCTATGAGCTCGTCGTCGAGCATGTCGCACTTCGACACGGCCAGCAGGCGGTGTTTGTCGAGGAGCTGCGGGTTGAACTTGCGCAGCTCCTCGAGCAGAATGTTGTACTGGCCGGTGACGTCGTCGGCATCGGCCGGCACCATGAAGAGCAGCACGGCGTTGCGCTCGATGTGTCGCAGGAATCGCAGCCCGAGGCCTTTGCCCTCGCTGGCACCCTCGATGATGCCGGGAATGTCGGCCATCACGAACGACCGGTTGTCGCGGTAGGCCACGATGCCGAGCTGCGGCTCCATGGTCGTAAAGGGATAGTCGGCGATCTTGGGACGGGCCGCCGACACGGCCGAAAGCAGGGTCGACTTGCCGGCGTTGGGGAAGCCTACGAGGCCTACGTCGGCGAGCACTTTCAGTTCGAGGATGATGCTGCGTTCGATAGCGGGCTCTCCGGGCTGGGCGTAGCGGGGAGTACGGTTGGTCGATGACTTGAAGTGCCAGTTACCCAGGCCGCCGCGTCCGCCGCGCAGAAGCTTAACCTCCTGTCCGTCGCGGGTCACTTCGGCAAGGTATTCGCCCGACTCGGCGTCGTAGACGACCGTTCCGCAGGGTACGTCGACGATGACGTCGTCGCCGTCCTTACCGAAGCTGCGTCCGCCGGAGCCGCTCTGGCCGTTGCCGGCAAATATGTGGCGGCGGTATTTCAGCGGCAGGAGCGTCCACATGTGGGCGTTGCCGCGAAGTATGATGTGGCCGCCGCGTCCGCCGTCGCCTCCGTCGGGGCCTCCCTTGGGAACGTATTTGGCGCGGTAAAAGTGGCGCGAGCCGGCGCCGCCCTTGCCGGAGCGGCAAAGTATCTTTACGTAGTCGATGAAATTTGAATCTGCCATATCGGTGTGTGTTGTTGTGTCAGCGTGAAAGATTGTTGTGGTGGCGCATCAGCTCGGCGGCCTGACGGAAATCGGTGGGCGATCCGACGTCGATCCATGTGCCCTTGATGGGATAGTAAGCCACCATGCCTCCCGATGCTATGATCTCGTCGATCAGGTCGGTGGCGTCGGTGCGCCTGCCGGGCTGCAGACCGCGCAGCAGCGGGTTGCGGAAGATGTAGATGCCGGCGTTGGCGTAGTACGAGTACGACGGCTTTTCGGCTATGCCGGTCACGCGCTCGCCGTCGAGGGTCAGTATGGCGTAGGGCACCGACACCTGATAGGGGATTACGGCCACGGTGGCGTCGGCCCCGGAGTCGCGGTGCTTGAGATAGAGTTCCTCGAACGAGATGGTTGTAATCAGGTCGGAATTCATCACCAGAGTGTTGCCCTCGGCGGGAATGTCGGCGAGCCGCGCGGATCCTATCGTGCCCAAGGGGGTGTCCTCGCGGACGGTGCGCACCTTCACTCCGGCCACCTCGCGGGCGAAGTGCTCGTCGAGTTGTTCGGCCAGGTAGCGGGTGGTGACGGTGATGTCGCGCACGCCCACGGCGGCCAGCGCCTCTATGTTGTAGTCGATGATGGCCTTGCCCTCGATGGTCAGGAGCGGCTTGGGCGTCGTCAGGGTCATCGGGCGCAGGCGTTCGCCCTTGCCGCCGGCCATCAGTATGGCCGACAGAGGCAGGCGCGAGCGCGTCAGGCTCAGGTCGACGATCTCGGCCGGTGTGCCGTCGGCGTTGAGGCGCGGGAGCAACTTGATGCCGGCCCGGCGGCATTCGCGGATGAGCTCCACGTCCGATTCGTCGCCCCGCAAGGCGCGGAATGAGCGGCAGGCAGCGTCGCCGGCCGGGCTGTCGAGACCCTTGCCGGCGATCAGCGCGCGGCGGATGTCGCCGTCGGTCAGCGAGCCGGTCACGGCCCCGCGGCTGTCGGTCACAAACAGGGTCATGGCGCTTGCCGGGAGCGAGTTGAGCAGGGCGAGCGCCTGGAGCAGCGTCGATTGTTCGTTGATGAGGTTGCGCATACTCTTAAAACACTTAATTCGGTGATTGGTTGCCGGAGGCAGGGCGGCCTGCGGGCTGCATCTTAATGAATTCCTCGGCCACGAGCCAGTCGAAGGGCGTGTCGAGGTCGATGCTCCGCTCGCGCGGCATCGGCGATGGTACGCGCCGCGTAAACTTGCCCATAGGCATGGCGCGGATGGAGGCCGGATTGATCACGTACACGGCTCCGTTGTACTCCCACACGGCCGGGGCGTCCTGGCGGCGGGTGTAGAGCCCGTCGCCCTTGCTTATGTGCAGGTATCCGGTATCAGGGTCGGCCTCGAAGCAGTTGTAGTAAGGATTGGAGGCCGCTTCCACGACGGTCACGACCATGTCGGTGTCGGGCGTGTAGAGGCCGATGGCGGCGCGGATGTCGACGGCGGTGCGCAGCGGCGAGGTCGGCTGCAGCAGTACCACGCAGTCGTACGCGATGCCGCGGCGGTCGGCATAGTCCATCGCGTCGAGTATCACCTCGCGGCTGCCGGCGGTGTCGGTGGCGAGTTCGGGCGGGCGCATGTATTCGACCGGGAGGCCTGTCTGCCGCCCCACGGCGGCTATCTCGGCGTCGTCGGTCGACAGGATTATGTGTCGGTCGTCGGCCCCGGCCTCGCGGGCCGCGTCGATCGACAGGTGTATGAGCGGACGGCCTCCCAGCGGCTTGATGTTCTTGCGCGGGATGCCCTTGCTGCCTCCGCGGGCAGGTATAATGTAGAGTGGTGTCAGCATGGCAGGTCGTAGAATCGCTTGGGCGCGTGTTCAGTTCGGTTGACGAATTCGATTATGGCCCTCGCGGCGGCTTCCACCGTGTCGGGGCGGGCGTAGGGATTTTCGCGGCGGGCGGCGAGCGCCTGCATATCGGGCGACAGGGCGCGGGCCACGGCTTCGGCGATCTCGTCGGCGGAGTCACCGCAGTGGATCACCGACGGCGCGGCGATGCGGCCTTTCTGGCGAATGCCGATGTCGACGGTGGGGGTTCCGGCCGACGGTACCTCGACCACGCCGCTCGACGAATTGCCGACGACAGCCCTGGCCAGGGCCGACGCGGCCAGATAGCGCTTCATTCCCAGCGACTTGACCACCGTGACAGCCTCCGGACGACGTTCGTGCCAGGCGGCAATGCGGCCGATGACAGCGCCCGATCGCGGATCGCTGTTGGGGTAAGTGACTATGACATGCAGTTCGGGATAGCGGTCGAGAGCTTCGGCCAGGGCGTCGAAGCGCGCGGCAGGGTCTTCGGGGTCGAGCGTGGCAGGATGGAAAGTGACCAGGGCAATGTCGGGGCAGCCCGCAATGCCGAGGCTTTCGAGCACCTCGCCGGCCGTCGGCAGCTGCTGGTTGAAGGCGTTCCACACACCTAAGGCGCCGATATTCACCACCCTGTCAGGCTGCTCGCCCATCTGGATGACGCGGCTGCGATAGCGCTCGGTCGCCGTCAGGTGCAGCGACGCGAGCTTGGTGATGGCGTGGCGGATGGAGTCGTCCATGGCCCCCTCGGTGACCTCGCCGCCCGAGATGTGAACGATGGGAATGTGCATCAGGGCTGCAGCGGATGCCACGGCCAGCATCTCGTAGCGGTCGCCGAGAATCACGACGGCGTCGGGGCGCATGCGGCCGAAAGCCCGGGCGGAGCCGTCGAGGCAGGCTGCAGCCGCCAGGGCGCAGGCCTCGGCCGGCCCGTCGCCGCCGTCGGGGATGGGCACGCGCTCGTCGACTGTGAATCCGGCGTCCTCGATTTCCGAGACCGTGGAGCCGTACTTTCCGAGCAGGTGCATGTTGGTGGCGAGTATGCGCAAGTCGACGTCAGGGGCGGCCTTGAGCCGGCCGGCGAGCGGCTGCAGCAGCCCCCAGTCGGCCCGTGTGCCCGTGGCGATGCAAATCCTGCGCTTAGCCCCCATAATTCTTAATCTTACAAAACGTTCAGCACCTGCTCCTTGATCTGCTCGAGAATGTCCTTCATCCTCACGACTATGCGCTGCATGTCGGCATGGTTGCTCTTCGAGCCCAGGGTATTGATCTCCCGGCCCATTTCCTGGGCGATGAAGCCGAGTTTCTTACCCTGGCCGGGCTCGCCGTTCATCGTCTCGATGAAATAGCGAAGGTGCTGCGCCAGACGCTGGCGCTCCTCGTTGACGTCGAGTTTTTCGATATAGAATATCATTTCCTGCTCGAGACGGCCCTTGTCGTACTCGGCCACAGGGATGCGTGCGAGGCCTTCCTCGATGCGCTCGCGGATGCGGGGCACTCGCTCGGCCTCATATGGGGCAATCGATTCGAGCAGCTCGCCGATAGCCCTTACGCGGGTCTCGAAGAACGACTCGAGGCGCTCGCCTTCGGCGCGGCGGTGGGCGGTGACGGCTTCGACGGCCTTACGGCAGGTGTCGGTCAGTGCCAGGGCTATTTCGGGGGAGTTGTCCTCGTCGCCGTCAGTGACCATGACGTCGGGGAATCGCATCAGCAGCGGCATGATGTCGGCGGGCGCGAGTTCAATGCCCAGTGCGGCGGCCGCAGCGTCGAGGTCTTTCCTGTACTGGGTGAGAGCGGACATATTCAGTCTGACCGGAGCCGGAGCGCCGGCGAGTGCCTCGCAGCTGACATTGATGTCGACCTTGCCTCGCTGCAGTTCGTGGGCGACAGTGTTGCGCAGCTCTATCTCGTAGCCGCGGAGCGACGACGGAATGCGGGCTGAGAGGTCCATCTGCTTGGAATTTAAAGATTTGACCTCAACGGTTATCTTTTTGCAATTAACCTCGGCGGTAGCTTTGCCGAAGCCTGTCATAGATAGAAGCATAGTCTTATGTCAATTAATTTTCTACAAAGGTAGTCAAATGTTTTCAAAAATGGAAAAATATGGGCAGATTGGCGCAAAAAAAAGTCCCCGTCATTTCAACAATGATAAGGACCTAAGCCGATAGGCATAATTGGTGATTAGAATTGAGCTGTCTTATAGCATTTTAAATGTGCAGAGATTATATCATACTTACTTATCACAACACCTATTTCTGATCCTTGGCCGTAGTCTCGCGAGCGGGCTTGGGGAGCATGCCTTAGCTTAGATTCTAATCGGATTGAAGTAAATGCGTAAATAATCGGTCTAAGACTAAGCGGATAGGTGATTCAGTTATCTGCTGCAAAGTTACAGCCATTTTTGTCTTTTTCCAAATATTTTAAGAAAAATGTTCACAATATCTTCTGTGATTTAATATAATTTAATGCTTTTATACATAAATTTATAAAGAAAAATGGGTTCTCCGTCGGGAGAACCCACTTTCCTAAAGTTCGGGATCGGCCGCAGGCTCGGAGCGCCTGCTTTCCTAAAGTCCGGGATCGGCCGCAGGCTCGGAGCGCCTGCTTTCCATATCAGTCGATCTGGATGACGAGGTAGTTGGTGAGGCTCCAGAACTTCTCGGGATCGAGAATGCGGAGGACCTTACTGCCGTTGACATCGTCGATGCGGTATGTACCCTGCGGATGGTTGGTCTTGACCTCGGCCTTCTTCGAGTGCAGGTTGATAGAAGTCAGCGTCTGCTTGTTGGCGGTGACGAAGAAGCTCTGGTCGAAGTCGCCCTTGAGCAGCTTGGCCTTGCGCAGGAAACCGGTCTCGAGGATCTTATGAGCTTTGAGTTCGGCCTTGTTGGCAGCCACGTAGTAGCAGGTGTTGAGTTCGTTGGTCACGTCGGCCACTTCCTGCTGGGCAATGTTGCGCTCGTCGGTGACGGTGCTGACGGTAGTGTTGAGCGAGTCGACTGTCGTGGTGAGGGTGCCGATCTGCTGGCGTGCCTCGTTGAGGTTCTTGGTGAGGCTTGCGATCTCTTCCTCCTGGCTCTTGAGCTGGTTGTTGAGTGCTGTGATGGTTGCCTGCAGGTTCTTGTTGTTGAGGTTTGAAGCGTTGAGGCGCTGCTCGAGCTGGGCGAGCTGTTCGCGGCGCTGCTGGAGCGTAGCCTGGATGGCGGCGATGTCGGCCTCGATCTGCGCGCGCTGCGAGCCGGTCTCTCCGGAGATGCCGTCGGTGACGGTGAGTATGTTCTCGAGCCGCTTGATCTGGTCCATGTTCGACGATATGTCGTTGACGAGGCTCAGGAGCTGGTCGCGGTCGGCGACTGCTGTTTCAAGTTCCTCACGGGTAGCCTCCTGCAGAGCCTGCTCGGAGGTGACGCTTTCTTCAGTCTGTTTTTTTGAGCACGAAGCCAGCAGAGCGGCCACGGCCAGTAGCATTACTAATTTTTTCATATCGGTAGTATTCTTAAATTATTCGGTTTCGATGCGGTATTTGTTTTTATGTACTTTGGCTTCGGTCGCTGTGCGTCCCTGTACAATAATAACAATCTCGCCGCGCGGATTGTTTGTCCGGTAGTGTTCGGCCAGTTCGCCAAGTGTGCCGCGAACGGTCGACTCGTGGATTTTCGAGATCTCGCGGCTCACGGACGCGGGACGGTCGGCACCACAGGCGGCGGCGAGCTCGTCGAGAGTCTTCACGAGCCGGAGCGGCGACTCATATATAATGAATGTGCGCGGATCTTCGGCCAGGAGGGCGATGCGCGTCGCGCGGCCCTTCTTAGGGGGGAGAAAGCCCTCGAACACGAAGCGGTCGCATGGCAGACCCGACGACACGAGAGCCGGCACGAAAGCCGTCGGGCCGGGCAGCGTGACCGTCTCGACCCCGAGGCGCCGGCATTCGCGCGAGAGCATGAAGCCCGGGTCGGATATACCAGGCGTACCCGCGTCGGAGATCAGGGCTATGTTCTCGCCGGCGGCGATGCGGGCCGCCAGGGCCTCGCTGGTGGCGTGCTCGTTGAACTTATGGTGGCTCTGCATGGGCGTGGCGATGCCGAAGCGCTGCATCAGCGGAGCGCTCGTGCGGGTGTCTTCGGCCAGGATGAGGTCGGCGTCCCTGAGAACCTCGACGGCGCGCGGAGTCATGTCGGACATGTTGCCGACCGGAGTCGGCACAATGTACAGCTTGCCGGCCATGGCTCAGGACTTTCCTCCGAAGTAGTTCGACACCAGATTGAGAAATTCCTTTACGGCGGGCGTCTCCGGATCCCAGGCAAGGTCGTCGAAGAGATATTCGCGTGCCTCGTCGAATGAGCTCATGGCCGAGATCAGGTCGAGCGTGTCGTTGAATTCCTCAGCCGAGCCGCCGAAGAGCTCGCGCCGGAACATAAACTTGTCGTTGAGCGTCATGCTGCGGCGTATGTCGCCGCTTCCCTCGCGCCTTGCGGCGCGCTGCGCGGCCGTGTCGTCCTCGACGACTATGGCCTCGGCGGGCACGTCGGCTTCGGTCGGCTCCTCCAACGGCGCTTCCTCGGCGCCGACGGCCTCGTCGTCCTTGATCTCAGCGGGGGTGGCGGGGGTGTCGCCGGCTACGGCAGCGAGGCCTCCGAAGAGGCGCGAGAACTCGGCGTACTTCTCCTGCGCAGCGAACAGGGCTTCGGCCGACGGACGCGCCTGCAGCACTCGCAGCGCGCCTTCGAGTTCGACGTTGAGTCGTATCAGTTGGTCTACGGTAGTCATTGCTTGAATATATTTAGCAGATATTTCGTGATTCTGTCTTTCAGGGCGGCGCGGCTGCAGAAGAAGCCGTTGACCATGATCACCACCACGTGGGTGGGATGACCCGAGCGGTCGAGACGGTATCCGGCGTATGTCTGCACGCCGCTGATGCTGCCGGTCTTCATGGCGATGCGTCCCTTGAGCGATGTCTTGGCCCCGAAGCTCTTGAGCGTGCCGTCGATGCCTGCCACGGGGAAGAAGTCGGCATAGATCTCGGCATATCGGCTCGCGGCCATATATTCGAGGACGGCGGCCAGGAAGCGCGGCGAGAACCGGTCGGCGCGCGCCAGGCCGCTTCCGTCGAGTATGACGGTGCTCTTGACGTTCAGGCCGTTCTCACGCCAGAAGTCCTGCTCGGTCTCGATGCAGTCATCGCGCGAGCCGTCGGGGACGAGCGCGCGCAGCATCCCCTCGGCGAAGAGGTTGTCGGAGCGCTTCATCAGGTTGCGCAGTATGTAGCGGGCGGCGGGCGACCGATGGGTATAGATCACCGTCGGCGCCGCTCCGCGGGCAGTGACGGCTTTCGGTCCGGTCGATATGCCGGCCGCACGCAGAGCGTCGGTCAGCGCGGCAACGAACGAATAGGCCGGCGACGGGTTCGACGAGTTGATGCTCCAGTCCTTGTTGCGGCGTGTCCTGGCCGAAGCCCAGACGGTGAGGTTGTCGTCGTTGATGCCGCGCAGCTGATCGACCGATGTCTCCGACCAGGTGTTGACCTTGATTTTCAGCGTGCTCGCGGGGGAGGTGGAGCCCTTGTCGGGATATGCCTTCACGTAGTTGCCGCGGTAGTTGAAGCCGTAGAGGCCCGCGCCGTAGGGCCACGCAATGTCCTCGCACTCCCAGTTGGGTATCTGACCGGCATCCTTCATGTCGTCGATGACGGTCACCTTGCCGGTTATCGACGTGATGCCCAGTCGCCTGACGGCCGCCACGATGGAGTCGGTGAATCCGCGCACCGACTTGAATTCGGAGCTTTCGAGGGTCGGATCGCCGCTGCCGCGCACTACAATGTCGCCTTCCCAGCGGGTGCGGTCGGATGGCGAGCGGCGCCCCGTCAGGCCTGCGGTGGTGGTGAAGCGGAAGTCGGGGCCCAGAAGCATCAGGGCCGTCGCCGAAGTGACGGACTTGGTGACGCTGGCCGGTGTCAGAGCCAGCCGGCTGTTGTGGTCGGCCAGCACTTTGCCGTCCGACAGGTCCTTGATGTAGATGCCTACGGTCGTGGCGTCACCGTCGTCGATGCCGAGGATGTTCGTCTGCGCGCCGGCGGGTAGCGCCAGGAGCAGCAGTGCGGTTATGGCTATTATTATGTGTTTCATGTCGTTTTGCACGCAACGGGTGCCTGTCCGGGCGCCTTCTGACTGCAAAATTAACAATTTGTGGCCGTTTATGGGTCAAAATAATCGAAAAAAAAGTAATTCACCGCCGGGCAGCAGCCGGCACAGCCGGGGCAGCGAGGGCGCCCTCGGCGCCGACGCCGCGGTAAATCCCTTCGAGGTAGGTCTATTGAAGCTGTGTCAGATATAGCTATAGCCGGAAACGGTCCAGACAGGCCAAAACAAGACCTGCGCCCCGGAAAACGAAAAATCCCGGAGCGCAGGCGTATCAGCGCAGCGACCGCATATCAGTGTTAATAAACAAATTTCCTGCCGTCGCGAATATATAGTGTACCGGGCACGGGATTTGTCACGCGCCGTCCGTAAATATCGTAGATGGTTCCGTCCGGAGAAGTCTCCACTGCGGCTACATCGGCTACGCCTGTGCTGCCCGTACGGTCGATGCGGATACGCAGAGGACCGTCCGTTGCCGCGGGGAGCTTGGTCATATCAAGGTATGCCTTGTTAGCAGTCAGTTCGGAAGCCGAGCCGTCGGCCTGCGGTGCAAGGCGATAGAATCCGAGCTCGCCGGCGCTGTTGCATGAGAAGACCCTCATAGTCGCTTCGTCGAACTCCGTATGTCCGTTCCCGGATTTGTCTGTATACAGCTGGAAAGAGCCGGCAAGCAGATTGCCATCGAGCGCAGGATAGTCGGCGTGGAAATCGAGCGGCATCAGTCGGTTCTGGCGTGATCGCGTACCCTGACACTTTAGCAGTACGGGGGAATAAGCCGGAACAATACCCGATTCGATCTTCACAAGCTGAATGTAATTTACCCCGTCGGCTGCGGCAACATCCTTGGCGTAGTATGCCTCCACGCCGTCGCGGCATTCATACGGGAAGCCTGTGTACATCGATGTCCAGTAGCCGCCGTCGTATGCCATCGACTCATCGGCCACCGCGCCGAACCAGAATTCGTCGAAATGCTCCTCGTCAATCGGCTGGATCGCCATCCACGAATACGGATCGTCGGTCTTGCATCTCCCCAACAGCGGGGAGCAATACATCCAATGTCCGTCATTCACACCGTCTCCGTCCCTATCCTCGTCGCCTTCCCGATGAGTCATCTTAAGGCCGCCACCAAACAAGTTTCCATACAGTATGTAATAGCCGGGAGTGGCTGCCTGTGCCGGCTGAATCGAAAATCTATACCCAGTCATAGAATACGTATCTGTTCCCTGCCCGTATGCAGTCACCTTGGCTAATGCATTCTTGCCGGGAGCGGCATCAAGGTTCAGACTGGATCCCTCGATATAGATAACGGCCGAAGCGAGGCCTTCGACATCGATCCGCGGATCATCGTCAGAACCGTTCCATATCTTATTGGCGAAATCCGCCTCAACCAGATCGTCGGGGCAGCTCCAGTGGAGCAGACCGTCAAGATAATTGTTTGAAAGACCCGCAGGCGTATATTTATAATTGCCGACAATGTTGAGCACACGGTTGAAGATATTGCGCACGCGGAAATAACCCGATTCTTTCAGTCCGTTCTTGTCGCGGAATACGGCCTCGATGTCCATGTCCTTCTCCACCACAAATGTATAAGTCATGTCATGGGAAAGGAAGTTGCCTTCATTGTCGCGCCAGCCGACAAATTCGGTCATCATATTGCGGCATTGGTAGTTCGGCACTTTAGTCAGCGTTGCCGTAAGCGTAACCACATCGCCGATCTTATTGTCGGTCTTGTCGATGGTGGCCGTGCCTACATATTCCGACATGTTCTGTGTGACCGCGACAGCTGCCGGACGAGTCGTGTCCTGAGCCATAATGCCGGCATGCATCGACATAAGCGCCGCCGTAATTATCAATAATCTGTTTTTCATTTTTTATAAATATAACGAAATAATCCCGGACCAACCGGGATACGATTGCCCGGAATTATTTCATTGTAGATAGAATGTGTTCACTGCGGTTACTTCACGAGAATTTTTTTACCGTTCAGAATATAGATGTGACCGGGAAGCACATCGGGGGCACGACGACCCTGGAGGTCGTAAATAACGTCGGGCTGCATTTCGCCGCCCTCTATGTCAGTGATTGCACTGGGGATATTCGGCATTTCGTCGGCCGGAGCGTCGAGGCTGAGGCCACCTGTCTTGCTGCCGACACTTTCAGTGATCAGGAACGCGTGGTTTGCAGGAATGGAAGCGGCTTCGGTAAACCAGGGAGTACGCATCTCCTGCTCAGTAGCCGCTGATTTCTGGCCTTCACGGGTCGTGAGGGTATAAACAGAATTTGCCGAGAGGTCGGCGTCGATGTTCCACAGATTTCTCAGCGCAGTCTCGTCTGCGGGAGTACTGAACAGAACTGCATAAGCCGCGGCATTACCCTGTGCGACAGCCACACGATGCGGAGCATGTTGCACAGCAACCTCATCATCCGAAACTTCAAAACCGTCGGGACGGTCTTCCGTGTCGTTAGTTTCGGGATTATAGTCACTTTCCTGCGGTTCATATATAAGGCGCACTATGTTGTCGTTCAGAGAGGTGGTTTTCGTCTCGATGAGTACCGGGGTGCGTCGTGCGACCTTTTCGAGTTCCTGGTCAACGGTCACATAATGGATTTCGCCAAGATTCTTGAGAGTCGTGCTGTTTACTGCCAGCGAGGCATTGTCGCCGAAAGAAAAGAATGTCATGTTGTCCGTATTGACAGCTTCGAACGGGAAGTCTACATAAAGGGCGAGCAAGTGTCCGTCAGCCATCTCAGGCTTATTCACGCGATGACCGACGGGATCTATAGCGAAATAATTATCGGTTTCATCCATCGGAATGACATTCCAGATGGCAGCATCCCCGGCAGCCAGAGCCTGCTCCGGGGCAAGAAGACCGAAATGCTGCGAGTTGTCGTTCACAGTGCCTATGGTGCTATACGTGTTGACGCCGTCAGTAAAGCGTCCGTTGGTAAGGTATAGCTTCTGACCTTCCTGTATGCTGGGAATGTACTTCAGGAAGCCCTGCATGATGGCATGGCGCTGCATCTCCGTAGCGAAAGCCTTAAAGTTGATACCCAGGATCTCGGCATCGGGGGCTTTTGCCGGATCAAGGAAACGCTCGATGTACATCTTCAGCCAGTTGTAGAGAACCTCATGGTCGGCAAATATCTGTTCGTAAGTCAGAACATAGTTACCCGTCTCCGCATCAAGGCAGTCATGATATTTTACGTCTATGTCGTAACCCCACGACTTCCACATCGCGGCTTCGCTGCCGCTGATGAACTGGCCTGTGCCGAGACCCTCCTTGTTAGCCATATAGCGTCGCATGCACTCGAAGCCGAGCTCAAACGATTTTTTGTTCTGTTCGTTTGCCAGATAGAATTCGCTTACGGAGGTGCAATCGATCCACCTGAAGAAAAGGCGATACTGCCCGTCGGCTACCGGTTCAAGGTAAGCATGCAGATCGATGTTGGCGGAAACTTCATTGTTGAAACGTATGGCGAATTCCTCGAGTGTCTCGTTGCCGGCATATTTGTCTCTTATATCCTGAGGCAGACTCGATATTTCCTGATCGAGCCGTGAAGCAACAACCTGGAACAGAGCCTGTACGATGATACGACCCGACGCAATATAGCCCAGCTCGCGGGCCTTGCGCTGCAGAGTATAAGCTGCCGCCTCAAAGTCGCTGGTATCAATGTCGGAGGCAAGTTCCATAAGCGCCGACATGTAGTCGGGCTGCGGAGTGCCGAACACTTCGATACCCTGCGAGCTAAGGTTACCGATTTTGTAACGTACAACTTCGCCGTTGTGCTTCTCGGGGAAAGCACGGAGGCGCATCACGGTTCCCGCACTAGTCAGTGCCGCATCCTTAGTCACGTCGGGCGCGGTTGTGAAAGGTCCGCGGACTTCTACATATCCGCTGTTGTCGGCCGTTCCGAGAGCGCTCTGCACACGGAAGTAGCCTTCGATGGCTTCCTGGGATCTGACGGCGAACGAGACGCCGCAAACCAGGGCCGAGACAGTTAGACAACGTAATAATTTCTGTTTCATAGTTATTGGATTTATATAGATTTAGTTATTCTTCAGAACCTGAAGCGGATTAGTTCCAGACAGTCACCTTGCCGTTGACAATATAGATATCCCCGGCAACCGGACGAACAATACGGCGACCCTCGAGATCATAGACCGCCGAATCCTCTGCATTGTCAGGTACTGCACCGGCCTCAATGTCATCGATACCGCTGCTTGCACTGCCGCCGAAACGGAGTCCGAATGACGCAGCTTTCATACCGCCCGGCAGAACACTCATGTCAAGGTATGCCTTGTTGGCCTTCAGCTCCGCAGGCATGCCATCCTCACCGCCGGCGAGCTTATAGAATCCTAATTCACCTTTGGAATTCACGCCGAACACACGCATCGACGATTCGTCAAACGTACGCCGGCCGTTACCCTCTCTATCGGTATAAAGCTGGTATGAGCCTCTGAGCATGTTACCTTCAAGTGCCGGCACACTGTTCACGGCCGGATCGAGCGGCAGCAGACGGTTTTCCCTTGACTGAAGGCTGTTGCATCGAAGCAGCACGGCCTCTCCGCCCGGAACTCGTCCGTCGGCTATTTCGGTCAGACAGGCATACGCTTCGCCGTCGCCAGTCATCACTTCTTTCACATAGTAAGCTCTGACGCCGTCGCGGCATTCATACGGAAAAGCGGTAAACATCGTGGTCCAGTAGCTTCCGTCAAACAGCATCGATCCGTCGGGCGCCGCTCCGAACCAGAAACTATCCATATGTTCTTCATCGACCGGCTGGAAAGCCATGGCCGAATATACATCCGTATCTCCGAACGACGATATATTTATGATCGCATTGCCGCCCTCGCGGACAACCGTCTTGAAGCCTGCGCCGCTAAGCGAAGAGGACCTTACGCCAAAGTAACCGCAGAAGTTATCGGACATAGGTACAATGTCAAGAGTCTGGCCGGTGACCGTACGCGTATCGATACCCTGCGATGCAAGCGATACCTTGGTGCACTGCGAGTCGTCCGAAACACCTTCGGCGATGTAGAAAATAGTACCGGGCGAAGCTTCCGGACAGAGCGGATCCACAGCATCGGAGCCGCTCCACTCGTTATTTCCCGCGCCGGTCCAGAATTCGCTGTAATCGTGATCGAGCGGAAGGGCCCAGCGCAGCAGTGTCTGCGGCACATCGGTCGCGCCTGAGATCGTCTGTCTGAAACCGCCTTCGAGTGTCAGCACCCTGTTCCATACGTTGCGGATCCGATAGAATTTACCTTGTTGCGGCACTTCGCCAAGAGTGCGGTAGACGGCCTTGAGCGTCATTTCCTTCTCGACCTCGAACGTGAACACCTCATCGGACGACAGCATATTGCCGTCTCCGTCCTCCCAATGGGAGAATTCAGTCATCATGTTCAGATTTCCGGCCGTTCCCGGCGTCGCGATACGCCTCATGGTGCTGGTGGCAGTCACCCGGTCTCCGATTTGCGGAGCCTCCGGGTCGAGAGTCACTACCCCCGCCGGAATATTGGTCTCGACCGTGACGGCGTTTTCAGCCACAAAATAAGCCGTCACCGAGCATGATATGCCGTCGCCGCTGCCGGTATCCTTAGTGTAATGCTCCCATGTGAACTCGTAGTATGGCTCAGTTGTGTTGATAGGCACACTCGATGATCCGCCCTCCCATCTTACGAACTTGTATCCGGGCTTCGCTTTCGCATACAGATAGTAACGCTGTACTCCTTTTGTACCGCCACCTGGCGAAACATACGACGCACTGACTTCCGCACCGTATTCCTCGTCAGTCGGATCAGCCGGCTTGGTGTGCGTGTAGATAAACAGATACTTTGTTGTCGCATGTGTGATGCAGACCTCGCCCGCATCGGGATTGTCCGATCTAACGACAACTGTTGAACGATAATTGGCACCTGTGGCACAAAATGCCGCGCCGGCTATGAGGGCAACTGCTGCCGCCAAGCGCAAATTTGGGGGGGGTAAATGCCTGATTTTAAGGGTATTACCATAGCAACTGAAATTATTTGGTTATAGTTTCTGAATTTGCTGAAATATCCAGGAGCAGGATCTCCTAACGTTTTCTGAATCGGTATTTTAGATTTGCGTGCAAAGTTAAGCAAAAAAATTAAAAATACACTTAACTCTTTGAAAATTTTTAAATTCGGTATTAAAATATCTTTCCGTACTAAAGCAGGCTCATGCCCAGGGCGCCGTCACAGGCCCTTGCACTTGCCCACGGGAGGTTCCGTTAGTGTGATGCGCACTACGGTGGTGGCGTCCAGACTCCGGGCCACCGCCTCGTCGAAATGATCCATGTAGCGGGGCAGAAACCGCTCGCAGAGCAGTCTTAACGCATGAATCTTTTCATCATCGTCGCGGACTATCTCGGCCATACCGACCGCAATTGCCGAATGATAATGCTCGGTGAAGTTATTCTTCTCTTCCTCGTACTTCGGCGTGCACTTGCTCACTGCCGACAAACTGACCGCAGGATTGGCATCAAGGCAGTCGATCTTCTCGCCTTCACCGGCGCAATGAAAGTAAAAGACACGGTCGCCGTCGCGGACCAGCGACAGAGGCAGCCCGTACGGCGTTCCGTCGGGCCTCGTCATGCTGACAGTGACATACGGCGCCCTGTCAAACACTTCCAGCGCCCACTCCGCATCCCTACGCCTGCCGGCTTTTCTCATCGCTCTCATCTCTTATACATTAATATATGGTGATTAGGACAATATACTGAACAGACATATGTGAAATCCTGTCGGGCACCCTTTCAGGCTGCACTTCAGCCGATCCGGGCCTTTATCGCAGCCACCATCTCCGGTGCGTCCTTGCAGCCGAGCATATATTTGCGGCCATCTTTCAGCGTCACAAGAAAACAATCGGACGCCTTGCCGTAATAGGCGAAATATTTGCCCAGATCGCGTTCGCGGAACCAGCCGTACCACCCGAACCAGCCTCCGCTCCCGCAGATGCGCCGGGCCGCCATGGTCGGCGGGCAGAGCTTCACGTCGGCAATATCGGTCAGCGGTATGGTCTTGACCCGCAGCGAGCGGCTGATGTTCAGATTCCGGTCATCGACCGAGACCGACAGCGGCATATAGAACAGGGTCGACAGGATCAGCCCGACAATCAGAACGGCCAGCACGACGACCGGCCATGTATGATCGGGCTGCTTGAGTGCATAGACGAATATGCCGCACATCAGCGCTGTGGAAAGCGACGAAATAATCCAGCAATAACTGCTCAGTTCAACTCGTTTTTTCATTTTATTCTATAAATTATATTGATAATGCAGAGATTTTCTTACGGGTCTGGCGCAATGCGCTTTTCAGCCCGGGCGACATCGGCTGCAGCGACATCATGTCGAGGTGCTCGGAAAGCTCGGCCAGCAGTTCGGGATAATGGCGGCACATCTTGAATGCCGCATAGATTGAAAAACAGCGGATGGCGTACGGCTCGTGCTCGGAATTGATTTTCGACAGGCAGAAATCCAGGAAATCGGTCCGCAGGTTCTCGGGATCGTACTCCTGCTCGCGGAGCAGATGCAGCAGCAGGCGCCGCTTCGCCGTATCGGTCTCGGCGAGCAGCCGGTCGATCATTTCATCCTGCAGCGACGCGAGCCAGCCGGCCCCCGACTCGGGCAGATGCGTCATCACCCACAGGGCATTGACCGCCGCACGGCGGTCGGCCGCCTGTGCCATCTGCCACAGGCGGCCGAGATTATCGGCGTTACCGGCGGCCCAAAGCGCCGTCTGCCGCACTTCCGGCAGGTTTATCTTGCCCGAGAGCACAGCCGTGGATTATTTCCTGAGCGCGAGGCCGTCGCGGAAAGCGTTGCCGACGCGCTTGCCCAGGGCCACGTAGCCGTTGTGGACCGGATCGAACGTGATCAGGCGCATCTTCTCGATGTCGGGGCGGCCGTCATCGGCCAGGAAGCGTTCGTCGCAGACGATGTTGACGATCTCGGCCACCATGTAAAAGCCCGATTCCGACTCGTGGATTTTCTCCTTGATGCGGCATTCGAGCGTCATGGGGAAGCAGTCGAAGACGGGTGCGTCGACATTTTCGGCCTTAGCGGCTTTCCAGCCGGTGGCGGCGAGCTTGCCGGGCTGCTTGCGTGCACTGACCACGCCGACATAGTCGGCGCCCGTCAGTGTGTCCTCGGTGGCGAAAGCTACCGTAAATTCGGGGCAGCGGGCGAGATTGTCGGTCGTGGCGTGCGAGCCGAGCGAGATAAAGATTTCGTGATAGTCCCACTGACCGCCCCAGGCGGCATTCATGGCATTCGGAGTGCCGTCGGCACTGTATGTGCCGATTATCAGTACAGGCTGGGGAAGCATCCAGGCTTCCGGTTTGAAATTCTTCATATTTAATATAGAATCATACTTGTGCAAAGTTATAAAAAATCTCGGCAGGGACAAACAAAAAGCGCCGTTCAGACATTATCAATAATACAAACAGAGATGATAATGACCGACGTTTCGACTCTGAGGCGCTTCAGCGCCGAATGCATTTCGCTGGTGATGCTCCTGGCGGGCGTCGCCGGCTCGCATTTCGGCCTGTTCGGGCGCGCTGCATGGCCCGAAGCTGTGTGGTACGCTGCCGCGGCACTGCCCGTCGCACGCGACATAGCCGCCCGGACATTCGGAGCATGGCGCAGGCTCGACTTTTTCAACGAATATACGCTGATGCTGCTGGCGGCGGTCGGTGCGTTTCTTGTCGGAGAATATCCCGAAGGAGTGGCCGTGCTGCTTTTCTACTCCGTCGGCGAGAAACTCGAGGCCTCGGCATCCGACCGGGCGCGCGACCGCATCCGCTCCCTGCTCGAACGCATACCGGACTCCGCCGAGGTCGAGGAAGCCGGAGGCACGACACGCGTCTGCAAGCCCGACGAAGTCGCCGTGGGCGACACCGTCATAGTAAAAGCCGGCGAGCGTGTCGCCCTCGACGGCACGCTGCTCGGCGACACCCCCGTACTGTTCGACACGGCGGCCATCACCGGCGAAAGCATGCCGACGACGGTGCGTCCGGGCGGAAATGTATGTTCGGGTTACATTCCGGTCGACCGCGCCGTGCGGGTGTGCGTCACGAAGCCGTTTGCCGACAGCACCATGTCGCGCATCATGCATATGATCGAGGACGCCGCCTCGCGCAAGTCGCACACCGAGACCATGCTGCGCCGAATCACCCGCGGATATACCCCCGCTGTCATGGTCCTGGCAGTCGCAGTCTTCGTAATTCCATGGATCGCGAGCCTCGCCGGCGGCCACGCCTTCGACTGGCGCCTGTGGTTCGAACGCATGCTCGTGCTGCTGGTGTGCTCGTGTCCGTGCGCGCTGATCGTCAGCATACCGCTGAGCTATTTCGCCGCCATAGGGACCGCCTCGCGTTTCGGCCTGCTCTTCAAGGGGAGCCGATACCTCGACGCCCTGCGGCAGGTCGACACCCTGGCACTCGACAAGACCGGCACGCTGACTGCCGGACGCTTCTCGGTCAGCTCCGTCGATCCGGCCGACGGTTTTACTAAAGCCGACGTGCTCAGCTACGCCGCGGCGCTCGAATCGCAGAGCACGCATCCGCTTGCCGGGGCTGTCGTAGCCGCAGCCAAGGGTAGTGTCCGGGCCGCGGAAGACGTCAGGACGGTCGACCACGGAATCCGTGGCACAGTCGGAGGGAGGGAAGTCACAGCAGGTTCGCCGTCGATGCTGAAGGACGCCGGAATCAATGTTCCGCAGGATGATAAAGCATCGACAACTATCTGTGTTGCTGTCGACGGCCTCCTTGCCGGCACCATCTATCTCGACGACACCCTCAAGCCCGGAATTGCCGGGACGCTCAAACAGCTGCACCGCATGGGCATCAAGGACATCATGATACTGTCGGGCGACAGCGACAGCGTCGTGGAGCGCGTAGCCCGCAAGGTCGGCGCCGACTCGTGGCAGGGTCAACTGCTGCCGGCCGACAAGCACCGCATCGTGGAGCAGCTCCGCGCTCAAGGCCACCGCGTGGCCTTCGTGGGCGACGGTATCAACGACGCGCCGTCGCTCGCCGCAGCCGACATCGGCATAGCCATCGGCACCGGAGGCACCGACGTGGCCATGGAAAGCGCCGACGCAGTCATCACCGGCAACAGCCTCGCCCCACTCGTCGACGGCGTCAGTCTGTCGCACCGGCTCAAACGGGTCGTCACGGCCAACGTATCGCTGGCAATCGGCGTCAAGGTGCTGGTCATGGCCCTCGGCGCAGCCGGCATCGCCACCCTCTGGGCTGCCGTATTCGCCGATACCGGCATCACCTTCTTAGCGATCATATGGACACTTTTAGCACTTGGCCGCAAGCGAATACGAAGAAAAATCTAAAGCATATGTTCGCAAATCATCAACCATTGCTTTATATTTGTATATATAATATAATTTTTACAAGATATTTAAGCACATATAACTGGCCGCAGAAAGTCAAAACCGCGGCCTATATCGTGCAGGATTTACAAAAAATTGCTATCTTTGTGCCATAATAGACTATACCCTTATTATGGAAATGAAATACCTCAAGACTGTGGTGATCGCTGCCATGGCAGCGTCAATGTCTCTCTCCTCATGTTCGGACGACAACGACGGACCTACCATCGACCCGGTGGTCAAAGCCACCGGCCTGTTCATCGTCAACGAAGGCAACTTCGGCTACGGCAACGCTTCCATCTCGTACTACGATCCCGAAAGCAAGACCGTCGAGAACGAGGTCTTCGCCCGCGCCAACGGCATGAAGCTCGGCGACGTGGCCCAGTCGATGACAATCCACGGCGACAACGCCTGGGTCGTGGTCAACGGCAGTCACATCATCTACGCCATCGACAAGAACACATATAAGGAAAAGGGCCGCATCGAGAACATGGGCTCGCCGCGCTACATCCACTTTCTGAGCGACGACAAGGCATATGTGACGCAGCTCTACGACAACCGCATCTACATCGTCAACCCGCGCACGTACAGCATCACCGGCTATATCACAATCCCCGACGTGTCCGAAGCGCAGGGCACGACCGACATGATGGTGCAGGACGGCAAGTACGTCTACTGCAACTGCTGGAGCTATCAGAACTGCATCCTGAAGATCGACACCACAACCGACGAGGTAGTCGACAAGCTCACGGTGGGTGTGCAGCCCACATCGCTCGTAATCGACAAAAACAGGAAAATGTGGACAGTCACCGACGGCGGATGGGAGGGCAACCCCTTCGGCTACGAACAGCCGTCGCTCTGGCGCATCGACGTGGCATCGTTCAAGGTCGAGACACACTGGGACTTCGAGATGGGCTCCTACCCCTCCGAACTGCAGATCGACGGTTCCGGCGACCACATATACTGGCTCAACGGCGACAAGGTCTACAAGATGGACGTCAACGGGTCGGCGCTGCCGGCACAGGGCTTCATCAACGGCAACGGCACGTACTTCTACGGCCTGACCGTCAATCCCGAAACCGGCGAGGTTTACGTAGCCGACGCCATCGACTACCAGCAGGCCGGTATGATCAGCCGCTACACGGCTCTCGGTGAATTCGTCGATTCGTTCTACGCAGGAATCATTCCCGGCTCGTTCTGCTGGAAATAATCCATAACATCCTATAGCTCACGATGGTCCGAAACCTCGTTCTGGCTGCACTGGCGCTCTGCACTACCGCGCCGGCTATCCTCGGCGAGAGTTCGGCCGACCATCAGCTTAACGAAATCATAGCCTGGGGGCGCCGTCCGCTGCGCGACATCGGCGTCACCAAGACGGTACTCGACTCGGCCATGCTCAGAGACAACATATCCATGAGCATGGCCGACGTGCTTGCCTTCAACTCATCGATCTACATCAAGAGCTACGGCCGCGCCACACTCTCGACCGTCACCTTCCGCGGCACCTCCCCGGCCCACACGCGCATCAGCTGGAACGGCCTCGAACTGAACAGCCCCATGCTCGGCTCGACCGACCTCTCGCTCATCCCGGCGTTCTTCATCGACCGCGCCGAGATGCTCCACGGCGCCTCGGGAGTCGGCGAGAACGGCGGCTCGCCCGGCGGCCAGATCAGCCTCTCGAACATGGCGGCCGATATCGACTCCGGCCTCGGCGTCCGCTACGTGCAGGGCATCGGCTCGTTCTCGACCTTCGACGAGTACGGCCGCATCAGCTACGGCGGCCGCCGCTGGAAATTCTCGACCCGAGGCGCATATTCGTCGTCGCCCAACGACTTCAAGTTCGTCAACCGCGACAAGAAAGTCAACGTCTACGACGACGACCACAACATCATATCGCAGTACCATCCCACCGAGCGCAACCGCAACGGCGCCTACCGCGACCTCAACCTAATGCAGGAGGCCTACTACATCAGCCCCGCGGCCGACGAGTACTCGCTCAAGGTCTGGTACACGGCCAGCAACCGCGAGCTGCCAATGCTATCGACCGACTACGCCGACGAATCGGAATACGAGAACCGCCAGCGGGAGCAGACCATCCGCGTGGCTGCCGGGTGGAACCGCGGCACCGAGCGGCTGCGCCTGCGCGCCCGCGCCGGGTATGTGCATACCTGGCTCGCTTACGATTACAGGCGCGACGGCGGCAGCGGCACCTTCTCCACCCTTACCCGATCGCGCAGCAAGGTCAACACCTTCTTCGGGCGCTTCGACGCCGACTGGGACCTTACACGGCGGCTTCAGGTTTCAGGCAATATATCGGTGACGCACAGCGGAGTGAAGACAGCCGACCTCTCAGGAGCCTTTCCCGGCGGTCCGGGTCCCGTAGGCTACGACCGGGGCCGCGCCGAAGTCAGCGCCGGTGTGCAGGCCAAGTGGCAGGCGACCGACGCCCTGGGCATCTCGGCCGTCCTGCGCCAGGAGACCGCCGGAAGCCATGCCGCCACACCCGTTCCGGCCCTCTTCGCCGACATCCTGCTCAGCCGCCGCGGCAACGTGACCCTGCGCGCCGGCGGCTCGCGCATCTACAAGGCGCCCACGCTCAACGATCTTTATTTCCTGCCGGGCGGCAACCCCGACCTGCGCGACGAAAGCGGCTGGACCTACGAATGCGGCCTCAGCACCCAGACGGGTATTGCCGGACGGCTCGCCGCAGCCGCCTCCGTCACCTGGTTCGACTCCTACATCGACGACTGGATACTCTGGCTCCCTACCCCCAAGGGATTCTTCGCCCCGCGCAACATCCGGCGCGTCCACGCCTACGGCATTGAGGCCCGCGGCAATCTCGCCGCCGATCTGGGCCGCGGTTGGTTCGGCGAGCTCAGCTGCTCGTATTCGTGGACACCGTCGATCAACCGCGGTGACCGGATCTCCGACGCCGACCGCTCGGTAGGGCGCCAGCTGCCCTACACGCCGCGCCACTCGGCCTCGCTCAACGCCACCGCCTCGTGGCGCTCGTGGAATATCGGCTATAAATGGTGCTACTACAGCCCACGCTACACACAGTCGAGCAACGAGGTCACTATCTCCGGCCGGCTAAAGGCCTATTTCATGAGCAATCTCTCGCTCGGGCGCGACTTCCGCCTGCCTGCCGGTCTCCTGTCGGTGAAGCTGGCCGTCAACAATCTCTTCGACGCCGACTACGTCACCGTACTTTCGCGCCCGATGCCCGGAATAAATTACGAATTATTCATCTCTTATACTCTCTAACCCATGAAAAAATCTCTCATCGCCACCTTTGCCGTCGTGCTCGCGCTGCTCGCCGGCTGTAAGTCCACTCCCGACGAAGCACAAAAATTCATCGACAGCTACAACAGCTCCAAACCCGTGGCCAAAGTCCTCGCGCACTACGAGGTAACGGGCTCCGCCAAGTGGTCGAAAGCTTTCGACGAAATATGGATCGAGCTGAAATCCAAGACCCAGACCGGCGTCCAGTACACAACCGATCCGAACAACGTCGATATGCAGCCCTGCTACGACCTCATCGACGAATACCGCGATTTTGCCCTGGCCCTCGGCCGCTATTCCGTGGCAGTTCTCGTACAGGGCATGGATCAGCAGAACTTCGATGCGCTTACCGCCATGATGGCCGACAAGGACGTCTCTATCAAAGTCGACGGCAATTTCGAAGCGATTGATGCCGAAGAGCTTAAGAACCTCGCAGTTGCCGACACCGCGATGCTGCGCCGCGAGGCCGACCGCGAGATGATTACCACATATTTCCGTCTCTACGAAAAAGGCCCCGTCATCGACCTTTCTTCGATAGCCGGTCTGCCTCGCCAGGGCTACGAAATCAAGGACAGCTATGCCCTTGATGCCGACGGAGATTCCTGCACAGTCATCGCCAGTCTCAGTTTCCCCCTCGCAGCCGTGCGCGTATTCTCCGACTCGTACGGTATCGACAACAACATCGAGGCTGTAGCGCGGTTCATGGAGTCGCACCCGCAGCAGATGTATGAGGATTTCGGTCACTTTATCATCGACGAAATGGGCAACGGCATCCGCACGGGCCAGTCGGTCGAAAGCCTCTACAGTTCGATCGGCTGCACGGGCATCCGCATCGATCTTGAAGACACCGACAACCACTCGAAAGCATCGTTTACGGTGCCTCTCGCCGTCCTTTTCGCCGAAAAAGCCAAGGCTCCCGCCGAAGAGGAGTGACACTGCCCCCACCTTCCGTCTCCCCATCCCCACCCTGCTTGCCCGGACAGAAAAAAATCACTAACTTTGCGGGCGGAAAACTAATAAATTTGATGATATGATCACTCAGGAACAATTAAAAGAGACTTTAGAGCGCAAGCTGGCGCTGAGGAGGTATCTTTGACATCGACAGTAAGAAAATAGAAGTCGAAGAAGAAGAACTGCGCACGCATGTGCCTGACTTCTGGGAACATCCCGCCGAGGCCCAGAAGCAAATGAAGAAAATCAAGGACATCCAGGCCTGGATCGACGGCTACAAGGAAGTAGAGGACGCGGTCGAGGAACTCGCCACCGCTTTCGAATTCATCAAGGAAGGCCTTGTCGAGGAGGAGGACGTCGACCGCCTGTACGCCGACGCCACCGAAAAGATCGAGGCTCTGGAGCTCCGCAACATGCTCCGCCGCGAGGAGGACAAGCTCGGCGTCGTGCTGAAGATCAACGCCGGAGCCGGCGGCACCGAGGCCCAGGACTGGGCGTCGATGCTCATGCGCATGTACATGCGCTGGTGCGAGAACCACGGCTACAAGACGTCGATCGCCAACCTGCTCGACGGCGACGAAGCCGGCATCAAGTCGGCCACCATCAATGTCGAGGGCGACTTCGCCTACGGCTACCTCAAGAGCGAGAACGGCGTCCACCGCCTCGTGCGCGTGTCGCCCTACAATGCTCAGGGCAAGCGCATGACGTCGTTCGCGTCGGTATTCGTGACGCCGCTCGTCGATGACACCATCGAGGTGAAGGTCGAGCCGGCCCTGCTGTCGTGGGATACCTTCCGTTCGGGCGGCGCAGGCGGTCAGAACGTGAACAAAGTCGAATCGGGCGTGCGCCTGCGCTACCAGTTCACCGACCCCTACACGGGCGAGAAGGAGGAAATCCTCATCGAGAACACCGAGACGCGCGACCAGCCCAAGAACAAGGAAAACGCCCTGCGTCAGCTACGGTCGATCCTCTACGACAAGGAGCTGCAGCACCGCATGGCCGAGCAGGCCAAGATCGAGGCCGGCAAGATGAAGATCGAATGGGGATCGCAGATCCGCTCATACGTCTTCGACGACCGCCGCGTCAAGGACCACCGCACCGGCTACCAGACTTCCGACGTCGGCGGCGTGATGGACGGCGACATCGACGGCTTCATCAAAGCCTACCTGATGGAATTCGCCGGCAAATCCACCGACGAATAACCCGTCGCACCGATCAAACCTAACAAAAGCGCAGGCCACGAAGGCCTGCGCTTTTGTCTTTCACTCATTCACCGGAGTCAGCGTCTCCACTATCTTCCGGATCTTCTCCGTGTCGGCCACGACGCGGCCCGAAGCATCCTTGCGTATAAGCGATCGCAGAGCAAACAGCCTCGGGTTCTGCGCCGTCTGGTAATCCATGCCGTCCTGCGATGCGAGGCCCTCAGCATCGGCCGTGGCTTCGAGCGTGGCGTCCGACTCGTCGATCTGTGTGTCGCGCTCGGCGGCATTGTCGACCTCGATCATCCCGCTCACAGGATTGATTCGTATCTGCGGATCAGGGCCGAGGCTGTCGAAATCCTCGATATACCCCTGCACGATATTGACCATCCGGTCATAAACTTCCTTCCTATCCATAATCAATAATCTTTTAAATAAACAACACCCACCCGGGCATTCAGTTCATTCCGACTTTCGTCAACTGAAAAAATTGGTTAACTTTGCAGGCGGAAAAGTAACCGATTAATGACCATGAAGATGAAAAGAAGATTTGGAGCCCTGATCGCGCTTGCCGCGGCTTTCATGGGGCTGATCCCCGCCAACGCCCAACCGACCCCGAACCCCGACCCACGCTCGCTGACTATCTACCAGATAATGGTGGCGTCCTTCATCCACGACCCGGCCGGCGCGCCGGGGTACACGGCCATGTGGGGACCCGACGGCCACACCAAGAACGGCAACCTGCGCGGCGTGATCTCCGCCCTCGACTATATCAGCGACCTCGGCGCCAACGCCATCTGGCTCACGCCCATCTTCGACTCATCCAGAGCCGCCGGCGGCGAAAAGCTGCAGGCGACAGGCTATTTCACGAACGATTACTTCACCATTGACCCGCACTTCGGCACCGAGGCCGACCTGCGCGAGCTCGTCAAGGGCGCCCACGACCGCGGCATGTACGTGCTGCTCGACGGCGTCTTCGGCCACCACGGCGGCGTGACCACACCGTCGCCCTCGGGCTACACGATCGACTGCACCGTCACCGAAAGCGACCGCCCCGACGGTGGCACCGGCAACGTCTCCTACCCCGGCTCGCTCGACTACTTCAAGGAAGTGGCCAGCTGGTGGATCGACAACTACGACATCGACGGCTGGCGCCTCGACCAGGCCTACCAGGCCATGCAGGGCGGCCACAACTACTGGCGCGAGATCCGCGCCGCGGTCGACTCCGTCACCGAGGCCCGGCGCGCCCGCGGCGAGCAGTGGGGCACGCTCGGCTATATGGTCGGCGAGGACTGGGGCGACGCCGCCCGCATCAATCAGGGCGTCTACCGCGACGGCGGCCTCATCTCGGCCTTCGACTTCGAAGGCAAGGAGCGCATCAGCGGCCCCATGCAGAGCATCGCCAACGGCGGCCTGCTCAACGGCTACGCCGACATCGAACTGACCCTCTCAGCCCCGACCGCACGCGGCTATCTCAACGACTCGGTGATGCCCAACCTGTTCCTCTCGAACCACGACGGCTACCGCCTGGCCGACCACTTCGACCCGGCAGTGCCCTACTACTTCGAACGGATGATGATGCGCTTCGCTATCCTCGCGGCCTACTCCGGCCCCATCACGCTCTACTACGGCGACGAGCTCAGCGACCGCAGCTTCGAGACCGAAGGCGGCCAGAAGGACAACATCGGCCGCACGAGCGGCCATCTCGAGGCCACGCACCCGCTCAAGCAGCAGCTCCACGACTACGTGGCAGAGGTGATGAAGATCCGCCGCGACAATCCGGCCATGTGGCGCGGCGAGGCCTCGTTCGAGACCGTCGAGACGCCACTGGGCGAGGTATTCGCCGTCACGAAGACCGACGCCGCCACCGGCAACCGCGTGGTGCTCGTCTTCAGCGACCACTACGACAGCGCTCCGGTCAGCGGCGTCAGCGAGCCGGTGTTCGTCTCGCCCTACAAGCCAGTGATCATCGTCAACCCTTGAACAGGGCCTGATATTCAAGAATCCTAAAGATTTCGTCGCAGCGGTTCTGCAGTTTCGGCTGTAGGATCGCCGCTTCTTTCGGGTCGGTCATGCGTAGGTCGGCGTAGCGGTCCTCGCCGTTGATGAAGTCGGCCAGACCGCCGTCCGGCGCGGCCATGTCGACTGTCAGCGGCTCCTGCGCCGCCGGATTGTAACGGTAGAGCTGCCAGTAGCCGGTGGCCACGGCGTTGCGCTCCTCGACGATCGAGTGGCCCATGCCGGCGCGGATGCCGTGGTTGATGCACGGGCAGTAGGCGATGACTATCGACGGCCCGGCGTAGCGGTCGGCCTCGACCATCGCGCGTATGGCCTGCATGTAGTTGGCGCCGAGGGCGATGGACGCCACGTACACGTCGGGGTAAGTCATCATCATGCGGCCCAGATCCTTCTTGTAGACCCGCTTGCCGCCGGCCGAGTACTTGGCCACGGCGCCCAGGGGCGTGGCCTTCGACGTCTGGCCGCCGGTGTTCGAGTAGCATTCGGTGTCCATAACCAGGATGTTGATGTCGACGTTCTGCGCCAGCACGTGATCGAGTCCTGCGAATCCGATGTCGTAGGCCCAGCCGTCGCCGCCGATGGCCCAGACGCTCTTCTTGGAGAACATATCGGCCATGGCGAGCATCGCGGCCGCACCCGGATATTCAGGATTCGCCTTCAGCGCGTCGATGGCCGCATCGCCGGCCGTGCGCGATGCATCGGCGTCGCCGCGGACCGCCAGCCAGGCCTTCAGTGCGTCGGCAAGAGCCTGCGGAGCGGCCTTGTCGGCCACCGCGGCCTCGGCCAGGTCGGCCAGGTGTGCGCGGCGATGAGCGATGGCCACGGCCATGCCGTAGCCGTACTCGGCATTGTCCTCGAACAGCGAATTGGCCCAGGCCGGACCGCGGCCCTCGGCATTGGTGCAGTAGGCGTTCGACGGGTAGTCGGCGCCCCAGATCGACGAGCACCCCGTAGCGTTGGCTATCACGAGCCGTTCGCCCATCAGCTGGGTCAGCAGCTTCACGTAGGGCGTCTCGCCGCAGCCGGCGCAGGCTCCCGAGAACTGCAGCAGCGGCTGGTAGAACTGCGAGCCGTTGACGATGTCGCGCGGAATGATGCCGGCCTTTGACGTCACCTTCGTCATGCAGTAGTCGAGCAGCGGCTCCTGGACCCGGAGCTGCGAGTCGAGCGGCTCCATGGTCAGCGCGTGGCCGGGACAGATGGTGGCGCACGAACCGCAGCCGGTGCAGTCGCGCGGGAACACCTGGATGCGGAATTTCACATCCTTCAGCGGCCCGTGGCCCTGCTTCGAGGTCAGCGCTGCGGGGGCGGCGGCCGCCTCGGCCTCGTCGAGCAAGAAGGGACGGATTGCGGCGTGCGGGCAGACGAGCGAGCATTCGGCGCATTCAACGCACTTGTCGGGATTCCATTCCGGTACGTACTCGGCTATCGTGCGCTTCTCGTAGGCCGTCGTACCCATCGGCAGGCTGCCGTCGGGCGCGAACACCGACACAGGCAGGCTGTCGCCGCGCAGGCTGTCGCACGGACGCGCCACCCGGCGTACGAAGTCGGGCAGGTCGGCCGTGAACGGTTCCGGCTCGTCCTTGGCATCGGCCCAGGCCGCCGGTACGTCGTAGGGGCGGATGGCCGCCACGGCAGCGTCGATGGCCTTGTTGTTGGCTTCGACCACGGCGCCGCCCTCGTGGGTGTAGAGCTTGGCCACATACTGCTTCAGCAACGCTATGGCCTGCTCGTACGGGATGATCTGGCGCAGGCGGAAGAAGACCGCGAGCATTATCATGTTAATGCGCACGCCCAGGCCGTTGGCGGCCGCGATGGCCTGCGCGTCGATGGTGTAGAACTTCACACGGCGCGAAGCGATCTGCCGCTTGACCGAGCCGGGCAGCTCGGCCTCGACACGCGCGGCCGACCACTTGGTGTTGAGTACGAACGTGCCGCCGTCGACGATGTTGTCGAGCAACGGGAAGCGCTTGGCGTACACGTCCTTGTTGCATCCCACATAGTCGGCTTCCTCTATGTCGTAAGCCTCGCGGATAGGCTTCGGACCGAACCGCAGCTGGCTGATGGTGAAGCCGCCCGACTTCTTGGCCGAATACTGGAAATAGGCCTGCGCGTAGAGGTCAGTGGCCTCGGTGATGATGTGCGAGGCCGTGCGGGTGGCTCCGACGGTGCCGTCGGACCCCATCCCGTAGAACATGGCAGCTGTCGTGCCCTGATGACCGACCGACAGGTGTTCGCCCGACGCCAGCGACAGGTGCGTGACATCGTCGTCGATGCCCACGGTGAATCCTCGCTGCGGCTTCCCGGACTGCAGGTTGTCGAACACGGTCTTGACCATCGTCGGGTCGAACGCCTTCGACGACAGGCCGTAGCGGCCTCCGATGACCAGGATGTCGCGCCCCGAGGCCTGTACGGCGGCGGCCACGTCGAGATACAGCGGCTCGCCCTCGGCGCCCGGCTCCTTGGTGCGGTCAAGCACGGCGATGCGCTTCACCGTTGCCGGAATGGCATCGAGCAGCCGCCTGGAGTCGAAGGGCCTGTAGAGGCGCACCTTCACTGCGCCGAAGTGGCCTCCCCGGGCGTTGAGAGTCTCGACGGCAAGCTCGACCACGTCGCACGACGAGCCCATCGAGATGATGATGTCCGTGGCCGCCGGGTCGCCGACATAGTCGAAGAGATGATACTGACGCCCGGTCAGAGCCGCCACGCGGTCCATCTGCCGCTGCACGATGTCGGGGAAAACCATATAATAGCGGTTGACGGCCTCGCGGTTCTGGAAGTAGACGTCCCAGTTCTGGGCCGAGCCGCGCAGTACGGGATGCTCGGGATTGAGGCCCCGGGCGCGGAAAGCGGCCACCTTGTCGAGTGGCAGCAGCGGACGCAGCTCGTCGTAAGTGACAGTCTCGATGGTAGCCGTCTCGTTTGACGTGCGCCAGCCGTCGAAGAAGTGCAGCACCGGCAGCGAGCCTTCCAGAGCCGCCAGATGAGCCACGATGGCAAGGTCGTGAGTCTCCTGCACCGATGCCGAAGCCAGCATCGTGAAGCCCGTGGCGCGGCAGGCCATCACGTCCTGATGGTCGCCGAAGATGCTCAGCGCCTGCGTGGCCAGCGAGCGGCAGCTCACGTGGAAGACGCCCGGCAGCAGCTCGCCCGCTATCTTGTACATGTTGGGAATCATCAGCATCAGGCCCTGCGAGGCCGTGAACGTAGTGGCCAGCGACCCTGCGGCCAGGGCGCCGTGCGTGGCACCGGCGGCGCCGAGCTCCGATTCCATCTCGCGCACGTCCATGGTCGAGCCGTAGAGGTTCTTCACGCCGGCCAGCTGCCAGCGGTCGGCCGTCTCGCCCATCGAAGCGACCGGAGTGATCGGATATATGGTGGCAACGTCGCTGAATGCATAGGCTATGTAAGCGGCTGCCGTGCAGCCATCGATACTGGTGAGTTTGTGAGGCATGGTGCTTTTGGATAAGTTATAAGTATAAAACAAGGCAGCGCGGCGCCTTGTTCGTTTTGCATAACCGCTCCGAAATGCCTAACTTTGCACCTCCAAAAACGAAGTCAATGAAACCCGAAGAGATAAAGATCGACGCCTTCGACTATCCGCTGCCGCCCGAACGCATAGCCCGGCACCCGCTCGCCGAGCGCGACAGCTGCCTGCTGCTCGCATGCGGCCGCGAAGGCACCCCCGCCACACATATATTCAGTGAGCTGCCCGCCCTGCTGCCGGCTGACTCGGTGCTGGTCTGCAACAACACCCGCGTGATCAACGCGCGACTGCGTTTCAGCAAATCCACCGGCGCCCGCATCGAGATATTCTGCCTCGAGCCGGACGCGCCGGCCGACTATGCCCAGAATTTCGCCTCGACCGGCTGCTGCCGCTGGAACTGCCTGGTCGGCAACTCGAAAAAGTGGAAGGACGGCCCGCTGGAGACGCAGCTCGAAATCGGCGCCCGCACGGTCACACTGCGCGCCGTCCGCGCATCGGAGGCCGGCGCCTCGCAGGTGATCGAATTCAACTGGGACGGTGGCTGCACATTCTCCGAAGTCATCGCCGCCGCGGGCGAGATTCCCATTCCGCCCTACCTCAACCGCGGCACCGAACAGAGCGACGCCACCGACTACCAGACCGTCTACAGCCACATCGAAGGTTCCGTGGCCGCGCCCACCGCCGGGCTCCACTTCACCCCCGCGGTGCTCGACGCCATATCCGCCCGCGGCATCGAGCGTCTCGAAGTCACGCTCCACGTCGGCGCGGGCACTTTCCAGCCCGTCAAGAGCGCCGAGATCGGCGGCCATCCCATGCACAGCGAATTTATCGCCGTCGACCGCGCCACTTTGGCGCGTCTGCTCGACGCCGTCGACGCCGGCAGGCGCGTCATAGCCGTCGGCACCACCTCGGTGCGCACACTCGAGAGCCTCTACCACATAGGCTGCCTTATGGCCGCCGGCAAGTGGACCGGCGAGGTGCCGCAGTGGTATCCATACTCCGACACGCATCCGCAGCTCAGCGTCTCAGAGGCTCTGGCCGAAATCCTCCGGCACCTCGACGCCGGAGCGTCGGACGCGCTCGTTGCCTCCACCCGCATCATCATAGCTCCCGGATACACATATAAGATAGTGGGCGGTATGGTCACAAACTTCCATCAGCCCCGATCCACCCTGCTCCTGCTGGTATCGGCCTTCCTCGGGGGCGACCGCTGGCGCCAGGTCTACGACTACGCCCTCGCCGGCGACTACCGCTTCCTGAGCTACGGCGACGCCTGCCTCTTCCTCTGAACACTTTCGCTTTTAGGGTTGTTATTATTTCGACGACCGGAAGTATACCGGCCGCCGCATAAGTGAATTATATCAAACACACATAACTAACTATCCTAAAAACGAAAGATTATGAATACAGCACCTCTTCAGGGCATCAAAGTGGTCGACTTCACCAACGTGCAGTCGGGCCCTTCGTGTACGCAGATGTTAGCGTGGCTCGGCGCAGAAGTTATAAAGATCGAACGTCCCGGTACGGGCGACGCAACCCGCAACGAACTGCAGTTTGCCCCCAACGAACCGTCGTACTACTTCCTTCAGCTGAATTCCGACAAGAAATCACTGACCCTCGACGCCGCCACCCCCGACGGCAAGGCCATCCTGACCAAGCTCATCGAAGGTGCCGACATCTTCGTCGAGAACCTCCACCCGGGCGCCATGGACAAGCTCGGCTTCAGCTGGGAAGTCGTACACAAGATCAATCCCCGCTGTATCTACGGCACTATCAAGGGATTCCCCGTGACCTCTAAATATGCCGACCTCAAGGCCTACGAACCCGTGGCACAGGTTACGGCCGGCGCCGCTTCCACCACCGGCTGGTGGGAAGGACCCGACAACGTGCCGACTCAGTCAGGCGCAGCCCTGGGCGACTCCAACACCGGCATGCACCTGCTCATCGGCCTGCTGGCCGCCCTGATGCAGCGCGAGAAGACCGGCGAGGGCAGCTTCGTATATCAGTCGATGCACAACGCCTGTCTGAACCTCTGCCGTATCAAGACCCGCGACCAGCTCACGCTCGACCGCATCGGCTATCTGACTCAGTTCCCGCAGTATCCCGACCAGAAGTTCGGCGACTTCGTGCCCCGCTCGGGCAACCAGGAAGGCAGCGGCGTACTCGGCTGGACATACAAGTGCAAGAACTGGGCAAATGACCCCAACGACTACGTATACGTAATCCTGCAGCGCGGCGCCAAGGACTTCGAGAAGGCCTGCAAGGCTCTCGGCTTCGAGGACTGGCTCACAAATCCCGACTTCAACACCGCCGACGCCCGCGACCGTCACAAACAGGCCATCTACGCCCGAATACAGCAGTTCTGCATCGACAAGGACAAGTTCGAGGTCACCAAGCTGCTCGCAGCAGCAGGCGTCCCCGTGGCGCCCGTGCTGTCGACAAAGGAAATCATGGACGACCAGAGCCTCTACGACGGCAACACCCTCGTCAAGATCGACCAGGGCGGCAACATCGGCACTTTCGTCACCGTCGGCTGCCCGTTCACCATCAGCAACTATCAGCCTACGTACGGCCCCTGCCCGACCCTGGGCGGCAACAACGAAGAAGTGCTCACCGCGCTTGGCTACACGCCCGAGCAGCAGGCGCAGTTCAAGGCCAACGGCACTACGGCTCCCCTGCCCAAGCCCGCGAAATAAGCACCGTGACCCGTCTCAGATGAACTATCAGTCATGGCCGGGGCCCGGCTCCGGCCATGATCAGTAAAATTCAAGGAAAAACTGACAAAACACTAAGAAAAATGGCAACAACATCACAGACTACCCCGGCTGCGGCCCCCGCACCCTCGTACCCCGATCAGGTCACGGGCATGTGGGTCCTGGCCCGCTCGCTCGTCATGGTAGGCATCAAGGATATGTTCGGGCTTGTCGGCATCCCCGTCACTGAGGTGGCATACATATGTCAGGAACAGGGCATCCGCTTCGTCGGGTTCCGCCACGAGCAGAACGCCGGCATGGCCGCACAGGCCTACGGCTACGTCACCAAGTCGCCCGGCGTCCTCCTCACCGTGTCGTCGCTCGGCTTCCTCAACGGACTGACGTCGACCATCAACGCCACCGTCAACTGCTACCCGATGATCCAGATCTCAGGTTCGTCGCAGCGCGAGCCGATCGATCTCGACCAGGGCACCTACGAGGGCCTCGACCAGCTCGCCGTGGCGCGTCCGCTCGTCAAGGCCGCCTACCGCGTCAACAACATCGAGGACATACCCACGGCCGTCGTCCGCGCCTACCGCGCGGCCATCTCCGGCCGTCCGGGCGGCGTCTATCTCGACGTCACCACACCGTGCCTGGGCCAGATCATCGACCGCGACAAGGCCGAGGCTCTCTTCTACAAACCCGTCGACATGGAACCCGCCATGCCGCCGGCCAAGGAAGCCGTTGACCGCGCCATGTCGCTGCTGGCTTCGGCCAAGCGTCCGGCTTTCATTATCGGCAAGGGCGCCGCTTACGCCCGCGTCGAGGACGAGCTCAAGACTCTCGTCGACAGGACCGGCATCCCCTATTATGCCATGTCCATGGGCAAGGGAGTCCTGCCCGACGCCGGCCCGCTCAGCGCCCTGTCGTGCCGCTCGACCATCATGGAGACCGCCGATGTGGTCGTCCTGGTCGGCGCCCGCCTCAACTGGCTGCTCTCGCGCGGCCACGGCAAGTGGAGCAAGACCGTCAAGTTCGTACAGCTCGACATAGAGCCGACCGAGATCGACTGCAACGTGCCCATCGCAGCACCCGTGATCGGCGACCTCCGCAGCTCGCTGCAGGCGATGATCGACGCCCTGCCCGCATATAAGTTCGCGATGGATCCCGCCTGGGTTCCCTCGCTGCAGAAGGAGACTCAGGAGAAGGCCGTCAAGTTCGGCGCACGCCTGAAGGACAACGCCGCCGCATCGCCTATGAACCACTGGACGGCCCTGGGCGCCATCAAGCCCGTAATGGCCGCCAATCCCGACGTGATCCTCGTCAACGAAGGCGCCAACACCCTCGACGACACGCGCGACACCCTCGACATGTCGCTCCCGCGCCACCGCATCGACTGCGCCACCTGGGCCATCATGGGCATGGGCATGGGCTCGGCCATCGGTGCTGCCGTCGGCACGGGCAAGAGCGTCGTGGCCATCGAAGGCGATTCGGCATTCGGCTTCTCCGGCATGGAATTCTCGACAATCTGCCGCTTCGGACTGCCCGTCACGGTCGTCATCTTCAACAACGGCGGCATCTACAACGGCATCGGCGTCAACATGAGCCATAACGGCGATCCGGCCCCCACCACGCTCGACATCAAGGCCCGCTACGACAAGCTCGGCGACGCGTTCGGAGCCGACACCTACTATGTCACCACTCCCGACGAACTCTCGAAGGCCCTGACAGCCGCCATCGCATCGAAGCGACCCGCGCTGATCGATGTTCAGCTCGCCGCCGACTCCGGCAAGGAATCGGGCCACATCGGATATCTGAATCCCGCACCGCTGCAGGACATCACAGTATGACACCCTCTCCCGCACTGCCGGCAGCCACCAGGCTGCCGGCGGCGCCATCCCCGACCTTCACTACCAAGGCGTCTCAATTATTTTAATCACCATTTATCCCCACAATTTTTATGGAACATATTATTCTTTACGCGATTGTTCCTATCCTGGTCATCATGCTGCTGGGATACTATTCGGGAAAGACCGGCTCATTCACGGGAGAGAATGCACGTGTGCTCAACAAAGTGGTACTGAACTATGCGTTGCCCGCAGCGCTGTTCGTTTCCATCATCAAGGCCAACCGTCAGATGCTGAGCGTCGACGTGAAGCTTACCATCATCGCATTCGTCGTGCTTCTGGTCTGCTTCTTCCTTGTGTACTACGTTTTCCGCTATCTGTATAAGGACACCGTGGCCGAATCGGCCGTCTCGGCCCTGATCAGCGGATCGCCTACGATCGGCTTCCTGGGCTTCGCCGTGCTCCAGCCTATCTTCGGCGACTCGGCCTCCGTAGGCCTGGTCATAGCTATCGTATCGATCGAAGTCAACGCTCTCGGCATTCCTATCGGCCTGGCACTCATCAACGCCGGCAACGCACAGGTGGGCGCCGACGGCAAGAAGCCGAGCATCTGGGGCCCGATGATCAAGGCGCTCAAGGAACCTGTGGCATGGGCGCCTATCCTGGCTGTAGTCCTCGTGCTCTGCGGCGTGAAGTGGCCCGACTATCTCAACCCGTCGTTCCACCTCATCTCAGGCGCCAACGCATCGGTAGCCGTTTTCGCCGCCGGTATCACCCTGTCGTCGGTCAAGATCAAGATCAACGGACAGGCCGTCATGGGCTCGTTCCTGAAACTGTTCATCATGCCTCTGTCGCTGCTCGTGGTCGGTCTCATCTTCAAGATGGATCCCACCAACCTCAAGATGCTGGTTATCAGCGGCGCGCTTCCTCCGGCATTCTCGGGCATCATCATTGCCAGCCGCTACAACATCTACGTTGCCACCGGCACTTCATCGCTGGCCCTGTCGACCATCCTGTTCATGGGCCTGTGCCCCGTATGGCTCTGGATCACCGACCTGGCTCTGAAATGGTTCCCCGTCGCCTGACCCGGTACCTCTTACAACACGAAAAGCTGCGCATCGGCGCAGCTTTTCGTGTTGTAAGAGGTTCATTTGACTGTTATTTTATCTGCTCGTCCTCCGCTGACTTTCAAGTAGATACCGGGTACATCAGGTCCGGCTACCTCTATACCCTGAAGGTTGAACCAACGCACTGGCGCTTCGGCCGCGTCGGCCTCAACATTCGCCACACCGAGTTCCTTCCAAAGCTTCAGGCCGCCTTCGCGCTCATATATGACCCTGTTGTTTCGGGCATTGGTCACATAGCGAAGTTGCATCACCTGATATCCGAAATCAGCCAGCGGCGGATACATCGGCACGAAGAAAAGCTCGCCGCAAGGAAAATCTTCGCTTGAGAACTGGCCTATGCCCTCGATCTGAAAGTATTCTTTCTCGTGTTGGTTCAGCAACTCTCCGTCGCTCTTTATCAGATCCCTGACATATCTGTAGCTGCCGTAGCTGACTGTCTCGCGCGAAGCGACCTCGCAGTTGGCCGAGAACTGATCCTGATCTTCTGTCGGATATCCCATCACGAACTTATCGCCGATGAATCCGAAATGATAGAGCAGATACGGCTCGCCGTCCTCAAAGTACCAGCCGGTATTTGCGATCAGCTCCGCCAAAACATCGTGCTGCCTGATTCCTTCGCTGTCGAGCATCACATAGACGTCCTCGGCCGTCTCGCGGATATAGCCGATGCAGAGATCCTTCTCGCCAATTTCCAGTAGTTCGGCGTTCGCGTCCAGAATACGGTCGGCGACTACCTTGATCTTATGCCACATGACACCGTCGATCTCCACCTCCTCGCGGATGCCGATACCGATTTCAAGATACCGTTTTTCATACACCGATGCCCGCGCAAAGGTCTTATACCACCACGTGCGGCCCTCGACGACCATTCTCGAACCCGGGTCGGGCCTGTGAGGATCATACTTATACCTGTCCACATCCTCGGGATTGACAACACTCTCCTTGACATGGCGATTATCATTTTCATTATAATTTCCGCTGGGATACTGGCGTATCTCGGAGAAAAGCTTCGGTGTCCAGTCTATCGTGACGGTGATGTCGGCACAAAAATACAGGTTATCCGTTCCTACCTTTTGAATTATTGGAAGGATCGACATATCCAGGTATCTGTATGCTCCTTTCATGAACCCTGAGGTCACATACATGATATTGTCCAGCAACGGCTCTCCGTCGCCGTATTCAACCGTGCCGTCGCATTTTATATTCGGATTATCGTAGACCGGAGCCTTTATTGCGATCTCCGAAACGTTTTCTACCTTGCAGTCGATCTTGAAATCACCGGCATCAAACGGCACAGCGAATGAAATGCTCTGACAAGGCAGACTGGCTTGGCCAAATTCACAGGTATTGTATAGGCCATCGTATTCCACTTCTGTATAATCTTTTCCATCAAATGATAATTGACTTGTACGGAGTTTCGACTGATAAAAATGGATCTTATAGGTGATTGAACCGCTGAGGGATACAGCGCCGGTCAGCAAACAGAGAACAAGAAGTAAAACATGTTTCATAGTGAGTAGAAATTAGAGTTAGAGCAGGCGCATTTGCCTGATTGCAAAGTTACTGCACAATGCGTTTGATTTAATGTTTTTTTAGTTAAATAAAGTTAACTGATTTCATTTTCGTCCCTGCCGTATGTTTTAAATCACGAACTCAGGCGATTTTTTCGCGGAAGAATTAAACCGCGGCCGCCCTGGGGCATCTAAATTAAAAATGAACAAAACAAACGACTATGAAAAGGATATTTAAAACCGTTGGGATGCTACTGCTGTGTGTTGCACTGGCCGTACCAGCAGCCGACGCTGACAACAACCGAGGCCGAGGCCGCTCAGGCGGGAACACACATCAGCCTGCCTCACCGCAGTCACGGCCCGGCGGCGGCAACCATGGCAATAACCACGGCAGCAACCACGGCGGCCGGCCCGGTGCTTCGACTCCCGGCAACCGACCCGGCAACCGACCCGGCAACCGACCCGGCAACCCGGGACGCCCCGGCCAGGACCATAATCCCGGCCGACCCGACCACCGGCCCGACCACCGGCCCGGCAGCGGACGCCCCGGCGGCAACTATGTGCCCGGCCGGCCTCAGGGACACCGTCCGCCCGGCCACGGCCACGGACCCGGCTACCACCCCGGCTACGGCCCGTCGCGCCCGCACATGCCACCCCCACGGCCATTCTACCGTCCCGCTCCACCGCCACCGTCGTGGCGCCCCGCTCCCGGCTGGCATCCGTTCACGACAATCCTGGGCGTGACTTTCGGCACGGCACTGAATCTGTCGCTCAACGCTCTTATCAATCAAGGATATGCCGTGTCATCGTACGGCGACAACGTCATTCACCTCAACAACGTGCAGATGGCCGGCTACTGGTGGCCCGACGCTACACTCTACTTCAACGCGGCCGCCGGACTGTATGCCTCGCAGTTCATGAATGTCAGCCAGGCCTACGACATGAGCCGCTACAACATGGTCTACACTACCCTGCTGCGCAACTACGGCTCGCCCGTAAGCGTCACCAACCTGCCGGGCGGCATCGAATCGACCTGGTGGGGCGCGGGCAACCAGTTCATCCGCCTCAGCTACCAGAGCGACTACTCCGCTGCCGGCTACCCAATCTACCTCACCACACTGAGCTACGGCAACTGACGCAGCAGCTGTTGGCATTAAGGTCGCTAAGGTCACTAAAATCCTTAGCGACCTTCTTATTTTTTGCAATTTTTCTTGCGAGTTTAAAATACTTGTTGTAACTTTGCAGCGCAATCACAAAACAAGCCTTATTAATCTTAATTTCTACTCATGAAAAAACGCAATGACAAACGAATCAATTATTATGCTGAAAAGCGCGGCCGCGGCGGCCGCCGGCTGGCTCTGGGCGGCTCTGTGCCCCGCCCTGCCTTTCACCCTGGTGTGTACGCTGATGGTTTTCGCCGACGTGGTGTCGGCCCGACGGCTCGCCCGAAGACTCGGACGGCGACAGCCGACTCAGCGGCAGCGACTGAAGTTCTCGTCGGCGAAGTTCGGGCGCACGCTCGGCAAGCTGCTGCGCATATACGCGCTGCTGCTCCTGACGGCCATGCTGCAGTACGTCGTGGCCGGTCCGGATGTCAACCTGCTGCGGATCGTCACGGCCGCGGTGTGCTTCTGGCAGGGTGTGTCGGTTCTCGAAAACGAATCGACGGCGTGCGACCGTCCGTGGGCCCGGATCCTCGGAAAAGTCCTGGTCGACAAGACGGCCCGGCACCTGGGGATCGAGCCCGACGAGCTGCGGCGCGAGCTCGAAAACGAACGATTTGGCGATACGCCAAATATTCCGTAACTTTGCAGGCGTATGTACTACGTAACGAAACGTCTGGAAATATCAGCCTCGCACCGCCTGGAACTGGACTACGCGAGCAAATGCACATCGCTGCACGGCCACAACTGGATAGTGACCGTACACTGCCGCGCCCGCGAGCTCAACAAGGCGGGCATGGTGACGGATTTCACCCACATCAAGCAGCTGATCACCGACCGGCTCGACCACAACTGCCTGAACGACGTGCTGCCGTTCAACCCCACGGCCGAGAACATAGCGCGCTGGATCTGCGACAGCGTGGAGAACTGCTGGCGCGTCGACGTACAGGAAAGCGAAGGGAACACAGCCACGTATGAAAAGGACGTATAAAGTCAACGAGATATTCTACTCGCTCCAGGGCGAGGGCTACTACACGGGCACACCGGCCGTGTTCCTGCGGCTTAGCGGCTGCAACCGCGCCTGCCCCTTCTGCGACACCGACCACACCTCGGGGCGCGAGATGACCGCCACGGAGATCGTGGGCGAAGTCAGCCGGTATCCGTCGCGCCATCTGGTGGTCACCGGCGGCGAGCCCACCCTGCAGCTCGACAGCGACCTGCTGCGTGCGCTGAAGGCCGAGGCCTTCTACGTGCAGATCGAGACCAACGGCTCGCGCCCGGTGCCTCCCGAAGTCGACTGGGTGACGTGCTCGCCCAAGGACGCGCCCTGGGAAGTGGACCGCATCGACGAGCTGAAGATCGTATATCAGGGCCGGGACGTCGAGGAGACGGCGCGCCTGCTGCCCGCCCGGCATCTGTTCCTGCAGCCCTGCTCGGGGGCGAACATCCCCGAGACGGTCGGATACATACTGAAGCATCCGCGCTGGCGCCTGTCGCTTCAGACGCACAAACTGATCGACATACAATGAACCGCATCATAGCCACGCTCACACTGCTGATCGCCGCACTCACCGCGGCCGCGGCCTCAACACCGGAAGTATCGCTGGTGACCGTCTTCCCCGGCACGGACATCTACGAGCTCGACGGCCACCTGGTCATCCGCATCAACTACGGCGACGGACGCGACGCGGCCGTGAGCTACGGCGAGTTCGACTTCGACGCACCGAATTTCGTCTACCGATTCGTCAAGGGAGAGACCGACTACCACGTCGCCATGATGCCATGGGGCCTGCTGCAGGATGCCTACGCCCGGGCAGGCCGCCGCATGGTCCAGCACACCGTCGACATGGATTCGGCGCAGACGGCGAGGCTGCTGCAGCTCATCGACGTGAACCTGCGGCCCGAAAACCGCGTATACCGCTACAACTACGTCAAGGACAACTGCGCCACACGGCCCCTGCGCATGATCGAACTGGCCATGGGCGACACCATACTGCTGCCCCCGGCGGCGATCGAGGCCAATTCGTCGGTACCGGTGATCTTCCGCAACGTGATGCGCGAGAACCACCGCAACTATCCCTGGTATCAGTTCGGCATAGACCTGGCTCTGGGGAGCGGCATCGACTATCCGCTCAGTCACCGCGAGGAGGCGTTCACGCCGCTGACCATGGACACGCAGCTCGGCGGAGCCCTGTGCGGCGGACAGCCGCTGATCCGCTCGACGCGCGTGCTGGTCGACGTGCCGGCCGACGAGGCCATGGCGCCCCCGACGCCGTGGCTGCTGACTCCGATGGCCGTGTGCTGGCTGTTTTTCATCGTCACGGCGGCTGTCTGCGCCCGCGACATACGCCGCCGGCGGGTGACCCGCTGGTTCGAATCGGCCTACTTCGGCATCGCCGGGCTGGCCGGGCTGCTTCTGACGTTCCTGATCTTCGTGTCAGTGCACGAAGCCACGTCGCCCAACTGGCTATACCTGTGGCTGAACCCGCTGTGCCTCGTACCGGCGATATTTATTTGGTTAAAAAAGTGCAATAAGCTGGTATATTCGTATCATTTTGCTAACTTTGCAGTGCTTTTTACAGGTCTGCTGCTATGGCCGTGGATACCGCAGTCAGCCAACCCGGCGTTTCTGCCGCTGGTGCTGTCGGACATGGCCCTTTCGGCGACCTACATTTACGTGAACCGCAAAAAACAAAGAGAGAACAGATGATCACACGACCACAGAAGATGCCCCGGCTGCTCGTAGCCCTGATAGCGTCGATGACCGCCCTGGCGGTGTCGTCGCAGGAGGCGCGCGTACGTCCGCAGCTCGTGGTCGGCATAGTGATCGACGGGCTCGACAGTCAGTACATCGACCTGCTGCGCAACCACTTCGGCTCGGGCGGCTTCAACCGCCTGCTGCGCGACGGCGTAGTCCTGGCCAACGCCGACTACGGCACGAACGTCGACGCCACGGCAGCCACGGCCATGCTGATGACAGGCGCGTCGCCCTCGACGACCACCATCACAAGCGCCGAGAGCTACGACCGCGAGGCCCTGCGCTGCACGCCGGTGCTGCTCGACGCTGCCAGCGCCGGCCAGTACACCGACGAGACCCTGTCGGCCGCGCCGCTCGCGGTCAGCACCCTGTCGGACGAGGTGCGCATAGCCGGCGGCGGCGTGACCCGCGTCTACGGCGTGGCGCCCGACGCCCAGCAGGCCATACTGCTGGCCGGACACAGCGGCAACTGCGCCCTGTGGATCAACAGCCGCAACGGCAACTGGGCCTCGAGCCGCTACTACCGCGACGTGCCGTCGAGCGTCGGCAGCCGCAACCGGCTGGAGCCGCTGTCGCTGCGCCTCGACACGATCTCGTGGACGCCGCTGCGCGGCCCCGAGACCTACAGCAGCCTGCCCGACCACGTGACGCGCTACCCCTTCCGCCACACTTTCTCGCGCGGCTCGGCCGGAGTGTTCGACCGCTTCAAGTCGTCGGCCATGGCCAACCGCGAGGTGCTCGACATGGCCTCGCGCCTGATCGACGAGCAGAAGCTCGGCGAGAACGACGGCCTCGACATGCTCAACCTGGCCTTCACCGTCAAGCCCTACGACTACACCGTCAGCGACGACAACCGCTACGAGCTGATCGACTCGTATCTGCGCCTCGACGGCAATCTGGAGCAGCTGTTCTCCAAGATCGACGGCAAGCTGGGCTCGGGCTCGGTGCTCTACTTCGTGGCCGCCACGCCCCCGACAGGCCGCTCGCGCCGCGACGACGAGAAGTGGGGCATACCCTACGGCGAATTCTCGACCAAGAAAGCGGTGTCGCTGCTGAATATGTACCTGATGGCCACGTACGGCAACGGCGACTGGATCAGCTCGTACCACGACGGACAGTTCTATCTCAACCACAAGCTCATAGGTCAGCTGAACCTCGAGCCCGACCGTGTGCGCGCGGCCGCAGCCCAGTTCCTGGCCAAGATGAGCGGCGTCGATCACGTATACACGATCGACGAAGTTCTCGCCGGCCGCGGCGACGCGCACCTGGAGGCGATGCAGCGCAATTCGCATCCGAGTACGTCGGGCGACCTGTTCGTGGAGGTCGACCCGGGATGGGAGGTAGTCGACGATATCACCTCGCCGGCCGGAAAAGACCGCATACACTATGTGAAACGCCTGGCCACGGCTACGGCTCCGGTATTCATCATGGCACCGGACGTCGATCCCCGCGTGATCGACACGCCGGTCGACATCCGCGTTGTCGCCCCTACGGTGGCGCGCCTGCTGCGCATACGGTCGCCTAACGGCGCCGCCCTGCCGTCGATGGTGCTCTGAGCATCATGCGATCCGTAACGACGGCCCCCCTTCGACCCCAACCGCCCCAAGGCGGACAATCAAAGCCAATATCAACACTCCGAAGCGGGACGACAAACCGCTGCGGCAACGACACATAAAACAGAATCATGTCATTAGAATCATTCCTGAAAAGCATATTCGGCTCGAAGGCTCAGCGCGACCGAAAGCACTATCTTGAATATGTAAATCAATACATCAACCCGCTGGCGCCCAAGTTCGAGGCCATGACCAACGACGAACTGCGCCAGACGGTAGCCGACATACGCGCCGACATCCACGGCGCCATAAAAGGCGACGAAGACCGCATCGCCGAGCTCAAGGAGAAGATCGAGACCCTGCCGCTCGACGAGCGTCAGCCGCTCTGGGACGAGATCGACCACCTGGAGAAGAACATAAAGGACACGCTGGAGAAGAAGCTCGACGAGCATCTGCCCATGACATTCGCGGCCATGCGCGACGCCGCCCGCCGCTTCGCCAAGAACGAGACCATCGAAGTGACGGCCACCGACCTCGACCGCGACCTGGCCGGCCGCGGCAAGGACTTCGTGACGATCGACGGCGACAAGGCCATCTACAAGAATCACTGGATCGCCGGAGGCAACGAAGTGACGTGGGACATGATCCACTACGACGTGCAGATGGTGGGCGGCAAGGTACTGAACGAAGGCAAGATCGCCGAGATGGCTACCGGCGAGGGCAAGACCCTGGTGGCCACCCTGCCGGTGTTCCTGCGCTCGCTCACGGGTCGCGGCGTGCACGTCGTGACCGTCAACGACTACCTGGCCAAGCGCGACTCGGAGTGGATGGGCCCGCTCTACATGTTCCTTGGCTCGACCATCGACTGCATCGACAAGCACAAGCCCAACACGCCCGAACGCCGCGCGGCCTATGCCTGCGACATCACCTACGGCACGAACAATGAGTTCGGCTTCGACTACCTGCGCGACAACATGGCCATGGCTCCCGAAGACATGGTGCAGCGCGGCCACTACTACGCCATCGTCGACGAGGTGGACTCGGTGCTTATCGACGACGCCCGTACACCTCTGATCATCTCGGGCCCCGTGCCCAAGGGCGACGAGCAGTACTTCAACGAATACAAGGGCAACGTGGAGAACGTGGTCCAGGCCCAGCGCCGACTGGTCAACAACATCCTGGTCGAGGCCAAGGAGAAGCTGGCGTCGGAAGACAAGGATGTAAAGAAGGAGGGCGCCCTGCTGCTGTTCCGCGCCTTCAAGGGCCTGCCGAAGTATCCGCCGCTGATCAAGTTCCTGAGCCAGGAGGGCATGAAGAACATCATGCTCGAGACCGAGGCCCATTACCTGCAGGACAACGCCCGCGAGATGCCCACGGTCACCGACCCGCTCTACTTCGTCATCGACGAGAAGAACCGCAGCGTCGAGCTGACCGACAAGGGCCTCGACGAGCTGACGGGCAAGATCTCCGACCCGAACTTCTTCGTGCTGCCCGACATCACCACCCAGCTGAGCGACCTGGAGCACATCGCCGACAAGGAGGAGCGCCAGGCGCGCAAGGACGAGCTGATGGCCGACTACGCCGTCAAGGCCGAGCGCGTGCACACCGTCACGCAGCTGCTCAAGGCCTACACGCTGTTCGACAAGGACATCGAGTATGTGATCGATGACAACAAGATCAAGATCGTCGACGAGCAGACGGGCCGCATCATGGAGGGACGCCGTTACAGCGACGGCCTGCACCAGGCCATCGAGGCCAAGGAAGGCGTCAAAGTGGAGGCCGCCACACAGACCTTCGCCACCATCACGCTGCAGAACTACTTCCGCATGTACCACAAGCTGGCCGGCATGACCGGTACGGCCGTGACGGAAGCAGGAGAGTTCTGGGACGTGTACAAGCTCGAGATTGTGGAAATCCCGACGAACCGCCCCGTGCAGCGCGTCGACATGAACGACCGCGTCTACAAGACCAAGAAAGAGAAATACAAGGCCGTGATCGCCGAAATAGAGCGACTGCACGAGATCGGCCGTCCTGTGCTCGTCGGCACGACTTCGGTCGAGATCTCCGAGCTGCTGAGCAAGATGCTGACGATGCGCAAGATCAAGCACAACGTACTGAACGCCAAGCTGCACCAACGCGAGGCCGAGATCGTGGCCCTGGCCGGCCTGCCCGGCGCCGTGACCATCGCCACCAACATGGCCGGCCGCGGTACCGACATCAAGCTGCCGCAGGAGGTCAAGGACATGCAGGACATGGAGATCAAGAAGGGCGAAGCTGTCGGCGGCCTGGCCATCATCGGCACCGAGCGCCACGAATCGCGCCGCGTCGACCGCCAGCTGCGCGGCCGTTCGGGCCGTCAGGGCGACCCGGGCTCGTCGGTGTTCTTCGTCTCGTTCGAGGACCAGCTGATGCGCCTGTTCGCCACCGACCGCGTGATGAAGATGCTCGACACCTTCGGACTGAAGGAGGACGAGATGATCGAGCACAAGATGGTCAACAACGCCATCGAGAAAGCCCAGCGGCGCGTCGAGGAGAACAACTTCGGCATCCGCAAGCGCCTCGTGGAGTATGACGACGTGATGAACAAGCAGCGCAACTACATCTACACGCGCCGCCAGCACGCGCTCAAGGGCGAACGCATCGGCATCGACATCGCCAACATGCTTTACGACACCGTAGAGGCCATCGTAGACCAGTACGACGGCGACTACGCTTCGCTGACCCTCGAGGTGATGCGCACGTTCTCGATCGAAATGCCCTACGACGAAGCAGAATACAACCGCATCGACCGCGACGAGCGTGTCGAACGTCTGCACGCCGAGGCGCTCAGCACGCTCAACCGCAAGAACGACAAGATACGCGAAGTGGCGATGCCGGTGCTGAAGAACCTGCTCGAGACGACCGACTACCGCGGCAAGATCATCGTGCCGATCGGCGACGGCAAGCGCGTGTTCAATCTGCGCGTCGACCTGCAGACTGCAGCCGACACCGAGGGCCGCTCGATCATCAAGGAATGGCAGCAGGCGCTGTCGCTCGTCACTATCGACGAGCTGTGGATGATGCACCTACGCGAGCTCGACCAGCTGCGCCAGTCGGTGCAGAATGCCTCGTATGAGCAGAAGGACCCGCTGGTGATCTACAAGGTCGAGGCTTTCCACCTGTTCCAGGATATGCTCCAGCGCCTGAACGTGAAGATGGTGTCGACGCTGATGCGCGCCGCCATCCCGATGCGCGAGCAGGCTCCGCAACAGCAGGCTCCGGCCTCCGCGCCCGCTTCGGATTCGGCATCGGCTCCCGAACAGCCCGCGCAGCCTGCGCCCAAGCGCCAGGCTCCCGAGCTCAAGCAGGCCGCACCCGAGATGCCGCGCAACTACAACTATCAGACATCCAAGGCTCCGGCGCCCGGCGACGAAGCTCAGCGCAAGGCCGCCTCGGCGCCGCAAGGCGAGCAGCAGCGCACGGCTCCCATCAAGGTCGGTCCCAAGGTCGGCCGCAATGATCCGTGCCCCTGCGGCTCGGGCAAGAAGTACAAGAACTGCCACGGGCGCCTGCAGTAACCGGCCCGCGGCCCCTACCCCCACCAATAGCGGCGCAGCCCCCACCCGGCTGCGCCGCTCGCATTGTATAAGATCAAACGTAAATTTGATTAATATACGAAAAATTAATATCTTTGCAAACATTCTTAATTATTTCTTGCGTATGGATAATTTATTATTAATAATTGCGGTGATTTTTGGAGTGCTGCAGATAATCCTATTCTTCAAGATATGGGGGATGACAAATAATGTGGCTGCACTGACTGACAAATATATCAGGTCGACGAACGAGGAACTTTCAGCCTATTTTATTGCAGCTAAATATAAGGCTTTGGGGCAGACAGACAAGGCTTTGGAGGAAATTGGCGAGCGCGTCGAGGGCAAAATCAACTCTATATTGGCAGATAGGGCCGAAAATTATATGAGAGTTGATCAAATGGCAGACAAATGGGAAAATTACCGATTAAAATTTGAAAAAGTTTACAGGTATCTTGATGCTGAAATGCCTGAAAAATACAGGAATTTCGATTTTGAAAAGCTCATGAAAGACGTGGCGACAATGCGTCAAAATTGATTATAAATAACCAAAATTCGAGGAGATGAAAATATTTGCAGTATTGGGCGCGACGGCGGTGGCCGCGATGCCGGTGATGGCCGAACAAGTTACGGTAAAGAATATTCCGGGTAATATCGAGCTGACGGTCGGCAACGAGGGCGGCCGGCCTACATACTCCCTGTCGCTTGACGGGAAAGTGATGATAGAGCCGTCGCCGCTGGGACTGAGAGCCGATTTCGCCGATTTCTCGCAAGGAATGACCCTGGAATCGTGGAGGGAAGAATCCAAGAAGCTGGACTACAGCGTGGACCGCATCAAGAAGTCGCATGTGAGCAAGACGGTGAACGGCGTGACGTTCACGTTCAGCAACAGCGACGGACGGCATATGGACGTAGAGTTTGTACTGACGAACAATGACGCCGCGTTCCGCTACACGCTGCCGCGCGAGGGCGGCACGGGATCGGTCCGCGTGATGGAGGAGGCGACCGGTTTTACGCTGCCGGCCGGAACGACGGCTTTCCTGACACCGCAGAGCGACGCCATGGTCGGATGGAAACGTACCAAACCGAGCTACGAGGAGGGTTACATAATTGATGTACCGACAGATACTCGGTCGGAGTACGGCCACGGCTTCACATTTCCGGGACTCTTCAGGGTGAACGGCGACGGCTGGGTGCTTGTGAGCGAAACGGGCGTAAACCGCGACTATGCAGGCTGCCGGCTGTCGGACGCGACGTCCGGGCGCTACAAGGTGGAATTCCCCATGCCGGAGGAAAATAACGGCAACGGCACGTCGGAGCCGGCGTTCGCTCTGCCGGGCAGCACGCCGTGGCGCACTCTGACTTTAGGAGCCGGCCTTAAGCCCATAGTGGAGACGACAATCGCATGGGACGTTGTCGAAGAGATATATCCGGCGACCGCCAATTATAAGCCAGGACGGGGAACGTGGAGCTGGATCATGTGGCAGGACGACAGCATCAATGACCGCGACATCCGCACCTTCATCGACCTGGCGGCTGAACTGGGCTGGGAATACACGCTGATCGACTGCGGCTGGGATGTGAATATTGGGACTGAAGGGACGGAAGAACTGATCCGCTACGCCAAGAGCCGGGGCGTCGAACCGATACTGTGGTACAGCTCAAGCGGCTACTGGAACGACATAACGCAGAGCCCGACAGACCGCATGGAGAATCCCCGCGTGCGGCGCAACGAGATGAAATGGCTGAGCGACAACGGAGTAAAGGCCATAAAAGTGGACTTTTTCGGAGGCGACAAGCAGGAGACTATGCGGCTGTACGAAGCGATACTGACCGACGCCAACGACTTCGGCATCATGGTTATATTCCACGGGTGCACGCTGCCGCGCGGCTGGGAGAGGATGTTCCCGAACTACATAGGATCGGAAGCCGTGCTGGCGTCGGAAAATCTGATATTCTCGCAGGATTTCTGCGACCGGGCGCCGGTCTACGACGCGCTGCATCCGTTCATCCGCAACACTGTGGGGGCAATGGAATACGGCGGCACGGCCCTGAACCGGCGCATGCACCGCAGCAACGCCGCCGGCAACCTTCGCCGGACCACGGACGCTTTCGAGCTGGCGACGGCCGTGCTTTTCCAAAGCCCGCAGCAGAACTTCGCCCTTGCGCCCAACAATCTGGAGGACGCTCCACGGGCAGCGATAGATTTCATGAGAGACGTGCCGACGCTGTGGACCGACATACGCTTTGTGGACGGGTATCCGGGCCGCTATGCCGTAATCGAGCGCGAAGCGCCGAACGGCCGCAGATATACGGCGGGAATCAACGCCGAGGATGAGGCGAGGACCGTCGCACTCGATCTTAACCCGGGCACATACCGCCTGCTTAGGGATAGCGCGAACGGCACGCTGACGGCTGATACCGTCACAATTAAAGGACCGCGCAAGATCGAGGTAACAATGCAGCCGCGCGGCGGCTTTGTGCTCAGCGACTGACCACAGATAGGTTCCGCACAAGCTCTGACTGAATATACTGATCGCAAGTCACGGACGGGCAATAATTTATAAAATTGGAGCCTGATTGCGGAAATGTCACGGAATTTTTGTAATTTTGCGGTGTGAAAGTATCTCTTCGGCAGAGACACTTTTGTATCGCATTATATAATAACCTTTTAGGTTGTATAAATTGAGAGAACATACCGCATTCCGGGCTTTCGGGAACCGCTCCGGCGGTAAACCGGGGGAAGGAGAGGTATATGGTGAAATAATTCGTATTTTCGCGACTCCCAAACAGCCAAATGCCGGATTTTCAATCGAATAAAGTCACCAATTTTACCGATGCCGTCGAACAGACGCTTGCATCGGCGCCGCCAAGGTCAATAACCTCATACGCGCTGCAGTCATTCGCCGGACTGATGCGGCGCCAGGGAGCCGAAAGGCCTGACGAAGCGCTGCTGCGGCTGTGGGTGACCGAAATGCTGCTCGGCGGCAAGAAGGGATCGACAGTGAGACGGTACCTTGGCAAAGTACGGGGCGTGTGCGGACAGTTCTGCCCCGACGGCGACGGCGCGTTTGCCAACGTGTCGGCCGCTTTGGAAGCGGCCGGCGAGGTATCGGCGCAGGAGGCCTGCGAGAATCTGAAGCTGACCGCACGGGTCAGCGTGGCGGCCGAAGAGCCGGGGTGTGACTGTGGCGCGCTGCTGTTTATGTACCTTCTTTATGACCCGACGGCCACGGTTGCCGACGCCGCGGCACTGACATTCGGGAGCGTGCCCGATTTCTGCCCGCAGATCACCGACACCGTGAGCCGCTGCGACTCGTCGCACGGACGCAAATATGTGTTTGCACTGGGACAGGGGAAAGCAAGGCGAGGCGAGGTCATACGCCGCGCCACGGAGGCGCTGCGCCATGCGGCCGAAAACGCCGGGATGCGCGTCAAAGGCGGATTCACACGCGAGAGTGTCACGGCGATCTGGGTAGCCGCCGCGCTGCAGACAGGTATCAGCGCGGCCGACATAAATGCAGCCGTCGGGACACTGCCGCGCGAGTATGCTTTCCTGGCCATTGCCGGCAAAAGCGGACTGAGCCGACGGGAGCGCGAGGCCTTGATCTGCCGCGCGGCCGACGCGATCAACAGTCAGGCACAGAGGTGGTTTGTGATGCGGCTGCGCCGGGGCGTCGGCCTCGACGAAGTGCGCGGCCGCGTAGACATGCGCCTCCGTGGCAACAGCCGCGCGTCGCTGACATTCTACTATCCGACGCGGGCCGAGATCCGCAAGGAAGGCCGCAGGCGCATAGTCACCGACGTACCTTACCTGCCCGCGACCGTCTTTTTCCGCACACGCCGCGACCGCGTCCGCAGCCTCATGGCCGAGATCGGCGACCTGGCCTGGTGCTTCAGAAGCGGCGGGGACGCCGGCAGCGACTACGCCATAATACCCGACCGACAGATGGCCGAATTTCAGCGCTATGTCGGCAATTTCACGCCCGACATACGGCTCGAACTCGTGTGCGGCGATGCAGGTCTGGGACGCGGGCGGCGCGTCCGCGTGACGGGCGGAATCATGGAGGGCTACGAAGGCACGATCCTCGACGTGGAAGGCCAGCCCGGACAGCGCGTCTTCACTCTCGCCCTGACCGGCGGCCAGCAGGCCCGCTGGACCGCCCACGTCGACGACATCTACCTCGCCCCACTCGACTGACTGCAAGTCATAAAATCTTGAGACAATTGGACACGATTGTCAAAAACTTTGCTTTTTACAGCAAAACTGCGCTATTCAGTAATAAGATTAGTGCTGGCTTTCTATATGCCTTTGCATCTTAAGAGTATTTCAAAAAACATAATATGTCAGTATTTAAGGATAAAACCCTGCTGATTACGGGCGGTACGGGCTCGTTCGGCAACGCGGTGCTTCGCCGCTTCCTGGAGACGGATATCAAGGAAATCCGAATTTTCTCGCGTGATGAGAAGAAACAAGATGATATGCGTCATGAATATCAAGTGAAGTATCCTGAAATAGCCAATAAAATAAAATTTTATATTGGTGATGTCCGCGATCTTCAGTCGTGCAAAAACGTTATGCCGGGAGTGGACTATATATTCCACGCGGCTGCGCTCAAACAAGTGCCGTCTTGCGAATTCTTCCCGATGGAGGCCGTCAAAACCAATGTAATCGGAACAGACAATATTCTTACTGCCGCTATCGAAGCTGGTGTAGGTGCAGTCATCTGTCTATCAACAGACAAAGCTGCCTATCCAATCAATGCGATGGGCATTACAAAGGCTATTGAAGAGAAAGTGGCGGTAGCAAAAAGCCGTTACTCTGGTAAGACCAAGATTTGCTGTACCCGCTATGGCAATGTGATGTGCTCACGCGGATCTGTTATTCCTCTTTGGATCGAACAGATTCGTTCTGGTAACCCTATCACTGTCACTGAGCCTTCAATGACCCGTTTCATCATGAGCCTTGATGAAGCTGTCGACTTGGTACTCTTTGCTTTCGAGCATGGAGAAAATGGGGACATTTTAGTTCAAAAAGCTCCTGCATGCACAATCGCAATACAGGCTGAGGCAGTCTGCGAACTGTTTGGTGGCAAAAAAGAAGATATCAAAGTTATCGGCATCCGTCATGGGGAGAAACATTATGAAACACTTCTTACTAATGAGGAATGTGCAAAGGCTGTCGATCTTGGCAACTTCTACCGAGTACCAGCTGATAACCGTGGCCTAAATTACGACAAGTTTTTCAAAGAAGGCGATGAGACACGTAATACTCTTACCGAGTTTAACTCCAATAATACAACTCAACTGACTCTTGAGGAAACAAAGGAAAAAATCGCTGAATTGGAATATATTCAGAATGAACTTAATGGTAACGGAAACTTCGTGCAGTAAATGAAAGTGCTTGTTACCGGTGCCAAAGGTTTTGTCGGTAAGAATCTTTGCGCCCAACTCAATAATATCAAGGACGGCAAGGCCAGGAACTATCCCGTCAAGATCGATGAGGTTTTTGAATACGACCTCGATTCTACGCCTGAGGATCTTGACCGCTATTGCCGACAGGCCGACTTCGTGTTCAATCTCGCCGGAGTCAACCGTCCGGAGAATCCCGAGGATTTCCGCAAGGGCAACTTCGGCTTCGCCTCTACTCTGCTCGACACGCTGAAAAAGCACGGCAACAACTGTCCTGTCATGCTTTCCAGCTCCATTCAGGCGACGCTTATCGGCCGGTATGCCGGGCATCCCTACGGCGAGAGCAAGAAAGCCGGAGAAGAGTTATTCTTTGATTACGCCAAAGAAACGGGAGCCAAGGTTTTAGTCTACCGCTTCACTAATCTCTTCGGCAAATGGTGCCGTCCGAACTACAACTCAGCTGTCGCCACGTTCTGCAACAACATAGCAAACGATCTGCCTATTCAGGTCAACGATCCGTCTGTGGAACTCGAGTTGCTTTACATCGACGACCTCGTCGAGGAGATGATACTTGCCATGCAGGGCCGCGAGCACCACTGCGAGTTCGACGGTGTCGAAGCCGTCGGTACAGAAAATGGCCGTTACTGCTATGTGCCGGTCACATTCAAAGCCACACTCGGCGAAATTGTCGACCTGCTGCATCAGTTCGCCGCGCTACCGCAGACGCTGATGATTCCCGAAATCCCAGCCGACAGCTTCGCAAAACGACTGTTCTCGACCTATCTCAGCTACTTGCCGAAAGACAAAGCTGTATTCGACCTCAAAATGAACTGCGACAGTCGCGGCTCTTTCACTGAACTGGTACATACTCCCAACTGCGGACAGGTCAGCATCAACATCTCGAAGCCCGGAATCACCAAAGGCCAGCACTGGCACAACTCGAAGTGGGAGCAGTTCATTGTAGTGAAAGGCCACGGACTCATCCAGATGCGAAAGGAAGGTACTGATGAAGTCCTCGAATACGAAGTAAGCGGCGACAAGATTCAGTCCGTCATAATGCTTCCGGGCTATACCCACAACATCATCAACCTCTCCGACACCGAAGACCTCGTGACAGTGATGTACTGCAACGAAATATTCGACCCTAGCCATCCCGATACTTATTTCGACCAAGTCGAGACAAAAGAACAAAAGTAGACAAAAGAACAAAAGCACTCTGACCTATTATTCCGCTGTCCAATCCTATCTACTTCTGTTCTTAACAATTTCTTATGTCCTTCTGTCTATATGAAAACTGATTATAAAGACATACATTTTGCCGACAACGGCAAGCTCAAGCTGCTGATAATCGTGGGCACGCGGCCGGAGATTATCCGCCTGGCGGCTACAATCAACAAGTGCCGCAAGTATTTCGACGTGATTCTCGCCCATACGGGTCAGAACTACGACTACAACCTCAACGGCGTATTCTTCAAGGACCTCAAGCTCGCCGATCCTGAAGTATATATGGACGCCGTCGGCGATGACCTCGGCGCAACAGTCGGCAACATCATCAACTGCTCGTACAAGCTGATGGTCGACATCAAGCCCGACGCGCTGCTCATCCTCGGCGACACAAACTCTTGCCTGAGTGCAATTGCAGCCAAACGACTCCACATTCCGATCTTCCACATGGAGGCCGGCAACCGCTGCAAGGACGAGTGCCTGCCCGAAGAGACAAACCGCCGGATCGTCGACATCATCTCCGACGTCAACCTCTGTTACTCGGAGCACGCACGCCGCTACCTGGCCGACTGCGGGCTGCCCAAGGAGCGCACCTACGTCACCGGCTCGCCGATGGCCGAAGTGCTGCATCAGAACCTCCCCGACATCGAGGCAAGCGACATCCATGCCCGTCTCGGACTCGAAAAAGGAAAATACATCCTGCTGTCGGCGCATCGCGAAGAGAACATCGACACCGAGAAGAATTTCCTGTCGCTGTTCAATGCCATCAACGCCATAGCGGATAAATACGACATGCCGATTCTCTACAGCTGCCATCCGCGCTCGCGCAAGCGCCTCGAGCAGTCAGGTTTCAAACTCGACCGCCGTGTGATACAGCATGAGCCCCTCGGCTTCCACGACTACAATTGCCTGCAGATGAACGCTGCAGCTGTCATCTCAGACTCCGGCACACTTCCTGAGGAAAGCAGCTTCTTTACCTCCGTAGGCCATCCCTTCCCCGCCATATGCATCCGCACCTCAACGGAGCGTCCCGAATCGCTCGACAACGCCGGATTCATCCTCGCCGGAATCAACGAGAAATCGCTCCTTCAGGCCGTCGAAACCGCCATCTCGATGAACCGTAACCACGACGACGGCACGCCCGTCGACGTCTACACCGGCGAAAACGTCAGCAACATCGTCGTCAAGATCATCCAGTCATACGTCACCGTCGTCAACAAAATGGTCTGGCGAAAAGAATAATTATAATATTTTCAATACTCTGCTATGCTTTTTATTAAGAAATTTATAAAAAGCCTGACTCTCGATGATCTTCCGAAGATCACCCCCACTCTACAGGCGCTACGACAAAAAGCCTCAATATTAATTATAGACGATCAGGAATTTGTATACGAAAGTAGCTTACGTAACGCCCAATTCAATCTGACAGTACATCACAAATGGCACGATATTAAGGATGTGGAGCCATACGATGTGATTGTTAGTGACAATCATGGTGTTGTAGACCTTCCTGACGGTAGCGATGGTCTCACTATGGTGAATGAGGGCCGTAAGTTATATCCTGACAAAAATTTCGCGCTATATTCAGGCAATTTGCTTGATATTCGCGATCATGATGCCGAAGGGTTGATAATCCGAACAAAAGGCGATTCAGTCGATGTATGGACATCCATGCTCGACGATCTTATCAAGGACTGCTATGACCCACGCAGAGTATGGGAGAAAATTCGACGCATTCTGGCTAAATCAGATATGTCTGAAAAAGAAATGAGGCGGATGCAGCATTACTATGTTCTTTCAGTACTCAAACAAAAAAGCCAACTGTCAAATCACAGCTGGGACCTCGATAAAGAAACATTGTCATTAATTATTCGTATAGCAGGTCTGGCAATCAGCGCAGCACGTCTCAGCATTGCATTATGAATCCTTTCGGGAAAAAATACACAAAAAAAGATATTGATACTCGTACTTCATTAATAGATGGACTTCGTCGTCTTGAAAAGGACCAAGAAGTACTTGAAGAGAGGATAGCAAAGTTCGAAAGATACCGTGAATCAGAACTGGCTAAACTGACGAAAGAAAGAGAGAGTCTTGAGAAGGAAAAAGATAGTAATGCGATGCTCAAGCAAAAGTCTGAGCGCGAACTTGAACTGATAGGTGATTTCACGCACGAACAAAAGAGAATCAATGAACGTATTGAAAAAGCGATTAATACTACCCGCGACATAGTCCGACGGCATCAGAGCGACAGAGTTCTTGATCTTGACACAACCAACCTTGTGCTAAATAACTGGAAGACAATCGAAGGGCTTTCAGATATATCAAACAAGCGCATGGAACTTTTTGAATTTTCTGTAGCACCGGGACTGTTCAAAAAACTTGCCGAAGAGTCACTCAGTCCTTATAAATGCTTTGAAAAGATATATAAGAGCATAAACAGCGGATTTGATAAAGAAGCCAGAATTTTCAATCTGGATGGGCCCAGCTATGGCAGTTATCGCACAAAACGAATATTGCCAATAGCTTTTTTTATTCTCCTGGATAATGCTTGGAAATATACTATGCCTGACAGAGAGATACTTATCACATTCAAAGAAAGTGAGCGAAACCTAACAGTTATGATAACCAACTGGGGGCCATGGCTGGAAGATGAAGAGATTGAGCAACTTACTGAAAGAGGTTATCGCGGCAAAAATGCGTTAATTACGCATAGAGACAATGGTAAAGGTCTTGGACTAATGATAGCAAAAAATATTCTTGACGCCTGCGGGGTGAAATATCAGTTCATGAAAATGCCATGCACTCCTATAACATTTAAAAATATTAAATACGGACTGTTTGGAGTAGAACTAAAATTCAGTCCAATACAACTTAGTAAGTCTCGCTCTCTATAATTGAATATTCCACCTTATTATTAACAACAATCTGATTACTGACAAACGTATCAAATCGGGTTGATGTTTTACATGTATTTATATGACTATATTAGTTCTTTCAAGCCATACTCCAAGTTTGTTTTGGTTCCGTATGGATATGATGCAAGCTTTTCGTGCCAAAGGTGTGAAAGTTGTAGCTGTAGGGTCTGAAAGTAATCCATCATGGGCCCAAAAATTCTCGGAGACGGGAATCGAATACAGGTGCATTCCTGTATCTCGAAACGGAATAAATGTATTGGCTGATATTGAGACTTATAAATCTTTAAAGAAACTAATTAAAGAACTAAATCCTCAAAAAATTTTCACTTATCAAGCCAAAACAATTGTATATGGCTCATTAGCTGCACATTCCGTCGATCCGCGAATTGAGGTTTACCCATTAGTTGCCGGCCTTGGGTCAATATTCAGAGGAAAAGGTCTAAAAAATTCAATAATCAGAATAATTCTAAACATTCAATACCGAATAGCTTTCAATTATTCTAAAAAGGTTATTTTTCAAAATAAAGATGACCAGGCGGAACTCGTTAATCGTCACCTTTTGCAAAGAGACAAATGTCGTATTATTCATGGTTCAGGGGTTAATATAGACAAATTTGAGATGACGAAATTGCCAAATGAGAAATCCATGCTTTTTATAGGCCGCCTCATTGGGGATAAAGGAATCCGTGAGTATTTGGAATTGGCAAAACGTCTTAGAAGTAGCCATACAGAAATAAAATGTATGTTAGTAGGCCCTTTTGACAGTAACCCAAGCGCCATTTCCAGAGAAGAATTACAGCCATATATTGATAGCAATATAATAGAGTATTATGGAGAACAGAAAGATGTGAGGCCTTTTCTTCAACAATGTTCAGTCTATGTACTTCCATCATATCACGAAGGAACACCAAAGACTGTTCTTGAGGCAATGTCTATAGGACGGCCCATAGTAACAACAGATGCTCCTGGTTGTCGTGAGACTGTACTAGATGGTATTAACGGGTATTTGGTGCCAATTAAAAATGTTGAAGCATTATATAATTCCGTATGTAAAATTCTTGACAATCCATCTTTGGCAGAAGCTTTTTCGATTCAAAGTAGGAGGATTGCTGAAGAAAAATATAATGTAAATAAAATTAATTCTGATATTATAAAAATCATGGATCTATGACTTTTGCTATTATATTTCTGTTGCTGATTCTGCTCGAATTGGCATACTTTCGTGTTGCCGATCGATTTAATATCATTGACAAGCCGAATCTGCGCAGTTCGCACAAAACCATTGTCTTACGTGGAGGAGGCATCATATTTTTGTTCGGGATTTGGCTTTATGCGGCCTTCTTTGGGATGTGTTATCCTTGGTTTATTCTCGGATCGTCGTTGATAGGATTGATAAGTTTCGTTGATGACATCCATTCATTACCTGATAGCATCAGACTTGTAGCTCAGTTCGCCGCCATGTTCCTGATGTTCTATCAGTTTGACATCCTCAATTGGCATGACTGGTGGATGGTTTTGATTGCACTGATTGTGTGCGTCGGCATCATCAATGCATATAATTTCATGGATGGTATCAACGGCATCACCGGAGGATATTCAATTGCCGTGCTTTTGCCATTGATATATCTCAACGCATCGGACAACTTCATCTCACAAGATTATCTTTATGTCGTTGGACTGAGTCTTCTTGTATTCTGTTTCTTCAACTTCCGCAAAAAGGCGAAATGCTTCGCCGGTGATGTAGGCTCGATCAGTATTGCGTTCATTTTGCTTTTCGCTCTTGGCAAACTGATACTCCATACCGGCGACCTTTCATATCTCACTTTCCTCGCCGCCTATGGCGCTGATGCGGTCCTCACAATCTGCCACCGCATACAACTTCATGAGAATCTTGGCGAAGCACACCGCAAACATGCCTATCAACTCATGGCAAACGAACTAAAGATGCCCCATGTGCATGTATCGTCAATCTACATGGCCCTGCAACTGGCAATCTCGGCCGGACTTATCTTCCTGCCTATCAATCACTACCTCTACATGGGCCTTGTTATTGTTGCCCTTGCCGCAGCATATATCATCTTCATGAAGCGTAATTACCATCTTCATGAGGAATATCTCAAATCCAAACTCCAGCAATCATGATTATCAACGACAAACTGCTTGACGAAATACTGGAGAAGGCGAAGGTGAATCCGCGGCTTCGGATGAACATGGACCTGCGCAACTCCGGGGATGACAAATCACAGCGGATGCTTAACGTGCTCCAGCCGGGAACGGTAGTGCCAATACACCGACACCGCGAAACATCCGAGACAACTATGATAGTACGTGGGAAACTGTTCATGGTTTTTTACGATGATATGGGCGCGCAGATTGAGCGTTATCTTCTTGATCCGTCAGTTGGCAACTATGGCGTACAGATTCCGAAAGGCCGGTGGCATTCTGTGGAGGTAATTGAACCATCGACCATATTCGAAGTCAAAGATGGCTCCTACATGCCCATACAGCCCGAAGACATGATGGACTAAGGGATTCTGTTTTTGCATCCCGGAATGTGTGGACGAGAAATTGATTATATCAAGGTGGTGCTTGATGGAGTGAAGTAATACTGACACAGGCTTACAGTCAGCAGAAGCGGCGGCCATCCGGGGATCCGGGCTGGCTGCCGCTTCTGCTATTTGATGTGGAAAGGGTAGCGCGCGCCCTTATTTAGCTGAGGCTTTTTGGTGGAACCGGTAGCGGAGCCAGACGATGCCGTGGGCGAGTGTGCTGGCCGACAGCAGCTCGAGCGCCTGGCCGGAAGCCGGGGGCGTGCCGTCCGCGCCGAGATATTCGAATATATAGGGATCTGTCGCCAGTCCGTCGATGCCGGGATAGATTACGAGACTCAGTTCGTCGATAAGTCCGGTCCGCAGCATGGCGCCGTTGATGATGCCGCCGCCCTGGAGCGATATTTTTTTCACTCCGAATAGGTCGTGCACGGCCGTCATGGCTTCTTTCAGGTCGGTGGGCTCGGGCAGCACGGCATAGGATATGCCCTTTTCCTCAAGCAGGGCGAGGTAGCTGTCGGTGGCATTTGTCCCCAGGATGACAGCCATGCAGTCGCCGCGTAGCCGGCCGGATGTGTAGAGGATGTCGGCTTCGGGATCGACGGTGACAAATAGTCTTGATGATTCGCGGGCGCCGATATGGTATTTGCCTGCCGCAGGATGGTCTTCATCTTCGGGGACGAATTTCTGAGGAAAGAACTCGCGTGTCGTGGATTTGCCGAACATCCAGGCGTCGGTGCCGAGAAGCCGGCCTGCGTCGGCGTACTGTCTGAATAGTTCTGTCGGGTCGGTGGTGCCGAAGGGCGGAGTCCAGCGCGATGGCAGCAGGCGTCCGTCGACCGAACTCATGATATGGCATATGATTTTGGGTCTCATTTTCGGATTATTTTTTATCGGATATTATTCTGGAGCCTCCGAATACTTCGCTCATGGGCATGCTGTCGAAGGCGCTGTCAATGGCTGATATTTCTTCGGGGGTGAGCCGGATATCGGCGGCTCCGGCGTTTTCTTTAAGTCGGTCGAGGTGTCTTGTTCCGGGGATCGGCACTATCCAGGGCTTCTTGCACAGCATCCATGCCAGGAAAATCTGCGACGGAGTAGCGTGATGGCCGGCGGCGAGTAGCCTTATATAGTCGATGAGTTCGCTGTTACGGCTGTAACTCTCTTTCTGGAACTGGGGCATTGCGGCGCGATAGTCGGAATGCGGGTCAAACTTGGCGGTCGCATCAAATTTTGCAGTGAGCAATCCGTTGGCGAGAGGTGAGAATGCCACAAAACCGATTCCCAGCTCTTCGAGAGTCGGAAAAAGACTCTCGTACCACCGTGCCATCATTGAATAGCGGTTCTGAACTGCGGCGACACGACATACCGCGTGGGCTCGCCGCAGATAGTCACCGTCGGCTTCGGATATCCCCCAGTGCAGGATCTTTCCCTCGTTGATCAGGTCGCGCATGACTCCGGCAACGGTTTCAGGCTCGACAGCCGGATCGATACGGTGCTGGTAGTAGAGGTCGATATGGTCGGTGCGCAGGCGTCGCAGTGAGCCCTCGACGGCGCGGCGAATGGCTGCGGGGCTTGAATCGGGTATGGCCAGCAGTCTGTTCATAGCTTTAATGTTTGATATGTCGGGTTTTAAATTGGTTGCGCAAAATTAGTTATTGAATTTCGGCGGAGTGTTATGAAAAATTCGGCAGTTAAATACATAATTGGAAAAATATGCAACAGCCGCGAACATAAATGCCGCTGTTCCCGAATCATAAATATCTATTTCAGAATTTATTGCTGAAAATACGGAAATAATCATAAGCGTATGCCGGATATTATGCCTAATTTTGCCGGTTGAAACCTATGCAGCAGAGAACGAACCTGCACAGTAACCCGATTAAACTATTATTATGATGTTTGTAAATAATTATTCCGTAATGAAGTTGTCTGTCGCCGTCGCTTGCGCGGCTATGTGTCTTTGGCTTGGCTCATGTGCCAAAACGTCCGGCGACGAGGCGGTCGCAGAGCCGGCGGCCACAGTTCAGAATCTGCCGGTGTATGACATCCGGCAGTCGGATGTCTCGACTTTGAACAAGGCCGAAAAGAAAGTGCTCGTCATTTCGGCAAGCCCCCGCCGCGGTGGCAATACCGACCTGCTCTGCGACGAATTTGTTCGCGGTGCACGAGAAGCCGGCGGCGACGTGGAGAAAATCTTCCTTGACGATTATAAAATCGACTTCTTTCATGAATGTCACGAACATTCGGCCGATTCGGTGGCCGAAGGCGATCAGGCGCCGATGATTATCAAAAAGATGGTCGAGGCCGACATCATAGTGCTTTCGAGCCCGGTTTACTATATGAATATCGACGGCCAGCTCAAGGCGCTCATGGACCGCTGCTACCGCAATCAGGGCCTCGGCGGCAAGGAATTCTACTATATAACGGCATGTGCCGATGCCGAGGAATCGACTGCCGAAACGGCGATTTTCGCATTCCGCGGATTTGTGGTATGCCTGCCCGATCCGGTCGAACGCGGTATGGTCAAGGCTGTCGGTATGGGCCGTAAAGGCGCTGTGGAGCAGTCAGCATTCATGAAGGAGGCATATGACCTCGGTAAGACGATATGAAGCACAGGTATGCGGCACTTTGGCCGGCCGCTTCTGGGAAGCCAACATGTACCCCGAGGCCGGCCTCCCGCCCGTCTACCCCGACTGACTCCCGGCCAGTAATAACTCATTTTGGGTTTTGTACCATCGAAGGAACAAATTGGGTCGGCGTGAGTTGGGTTGTAGGTAGGGACGTCGCTTTGCGACGCGTCGTTTACAACACAGATATACAGCGCGTTAACTTGCACGTAACAAAGCGACGTCTCTATATGACGGTTGGGTGTCTTTCCGTCAGTTTTTGAGCTCGTAGGTTATGGAGGTGACTACGCGGACGGTCTTTTTGTAGGGGGTGTACTGGTCGCGGTCGTCGATGGTGAACTGCCCCTGGCTGGCGGTGACGATCTTGCCAAGGTCGCTGTGGGAGTCGGCGGCGAAGCGCTGGGCGGCGTCGCGGGCATTCTCAGTGGCTTCGGTGATCATGGCGGGCTTGATGTCGTTGAGTCCCGTGAATTCATATTCGGTCTGGTACTGGTAGTCGCCGGCCACTACGGCGATGCCCTCGCGCATCAGCTCGGGCTGCTTCTCGATGAGCGAGCGGACCAGGTCGACCTTCGACGAGCTGACGACGATGACGTTCGTCACCAGGTAGCGCTGCTTTACGGGTTCGTTGTTGTAGCTCTGGGCCTCGCGGTCCTCGACCTTGGGCGGGTTGATGGAAAATTCCGATTCCTCGAGTCCGTTGTCTTTCAAAAATTTGGATATGCGCTGGTTGGTCGACTGAATGCGGTTGTAGATGTCGGTGAGGTCGTTGCCGAGCTCTTTTGTGACGATCGGCCAGGTGACGAGGTTGGCGTCGACGAGGCGCTCGGAGAGGCCGCGCACGGTGACCTGTCGGCCGCGGTTTGAGAAGTTGTCGATGCCTCCCTTGATGCAGAGGCCGAGGGCGAGAAGGCCGATGGCAATCAGGGCGCCCATGATGATTTTGCTTTTGTCCATAATAATTAATATGTGTGTTTCGGATTAATGACGGATGAGTCGGTCGAACAGTCGGTCGAACATGGCGTCGAGGTCGGCCGTCAGGCCGGGGTGGGGCCGGGAGGCGACGATGCAGGCCGACCGTACGGCCGTGAGCCAGCGGAAGCGCTCGTGAGCCTCGAGCGAGGCTATGGGCGAGTCGCCCCGGCCTTCGGCAACGAGGATGAAGGCTTCGAGCTGCCCGGCGACGGCCGTGAGATCGCATGCCGGAGCGAGGCGGCCGGCCAGCTCCGGGTCGAAGTCGAACCGTACGCGCACCCAGCGGCGCCGCTTGCACATCATGGCCAGGCCGATGTTGAGCAGTTCGCCGCGCTCGACGTCGGGCATCAGGCGTATGACGGAGTATTCGTAGAGATGGCCGGTCGGCTGTTGCATGGCGGTCATTGGAGCAGCTGTGAACGTGCCCGGATGGCATGTTCGGTGAATATTTTTGAATTATCGAGCCGCCGGGTCAGGAATTCGGTGTAGACGCGGCGCTGTTCGGCCGGGGCGATGCCGGGCTCAGCCTTCGCGAGCCATTCTTCGGGGATAAGCTCCACGATGCTCCCGATCAGGCCCGGTGTGATGAGCGTGTGCATGACCGAGTCGGCCTCGAGCATCCGCGACGCCTGCGGCAGCAGGGCGTGATCCTTCACGTAGGGGAAGGGCGACAGAGCTGCTTTCTCCCACGAGTCCCAGTTGTGATGGAAATACAGCGAGTCGCCGAAGTCGATAAGCCACAGGGCGCCGCGCCAGAGCAGCATGTTGGTGTTGCGGGCGGTACGGTCGATGTTGAGAAGCAGGGCGTCGAGCCACACTATGCGCGAGGCTTCTTCGGGCGCCGCGCGGTTGACGGCCACGTCCCAGGTCAGGGCGCCGTCGAGGAAGTGCATGCCCAGATTGCGGCCGCGCGAGGCGCGCAGCAGGTCCTGTATCTCCTCGTCGGCTTCGGTGCGCCCGAAGTCCTCGCCGAGATCGATGAAGATGAGCTGCGGCACGCGCAGGCCTGCCGCAGCGGCGAGCATGCCGCCGATGAATTCGGAGATGAGCGCCTTGGTGCCGTGGCCCCCTCCGCCGAGCTTGACGGCGTAGCGGTAGCCGTCGTCGGCCTCGGCCAGGGCCGGCAGTGAGCCGCCCTCGCGCAGCGGGGCTATGTAGCGGGCGACGGAGGCTATCCGCGGCTGCAGCAGTGATATGTCGAGCGGGCTGTCCATACGCTTGCAAAGTTATGAAGTATAAATCAAAAAATCAACAACGGTCGCCCTAAAGTTGTTGTGCGCGGGAGTCGTCCCGCTTGGGATTTGCGCAAAAATGCGTAACTTTGCAGAAAATTGCTCTGAAATGAAGAGAATACTGCTTATTATGATGCTTTTTGCGGCTGTAGCAGCTGCGGCGCAGTCGGCGCGGCCCATACGCTGGCGCCTGTCCGTGAAGATGACGTCGGAGACCGAAGGCACCGCCACCGTAAGGGCCCTCGTGGGCGATGGTTGGCACCTCTACGGATTCGAAATGCCCGACGGAGGGCCGAGGCCCACGGTGATTTCGCTCGGTGAGTCAGTCGCGGTCGAGGCCGCCGGCGCGGCAACGCCCTCGGCCGCGCCCTTAAAGGTCTTCGACCCGATGTTCGACTGCGAGCTCGAGTGGTGGGCTTCGACGGTAGCGTTCGAGATACCATTCCGCATCACCGGTCCGGATCCGGTGCTGAAGGTCAGCGTCTCCTATATGGGCTGCGACAACACCACCTGCCTGCCGCCGCAGACAGAGACTTTGGTCTACAAGGCTTTCGGTGAATGAATCAGAAAAAACAATTGACATATATTATGCTGAAAATAAAGAGACTTTGGATGCTTGTGGTGCTGACGGCGGCTGTTGTCGCGTCGGCCGCCGCGCAGCGTCCGGTGCATGTGAAGTGGACAACGCACGTCGAGGCGACTTCGGCTACCGAAGGCGTGGTGACGTGGACGGCCGACATCGAGAGCGGCTGGCACATCTACGGATTTTCCGACGACGCGCCGTTCCCTACGGCATTCGAGGTCGACTCGGTCGCCGGTCTGGAATTCACGGGCGCCGTCCGCCCGTCGGTCGAGCCGGCCATGCACATCGACGAGACACTGAAACTTAAGCTGCCCTGGTGGGAAGGTACGGTGCGGTTCAGCCGGCCGTTCCGTCTCGCGGCCGGCATGACCGGCGCCACGCTGCAGGGCACAATATCGTATATGGCCTGTACCGAGGAGTCGTGTACGCGCCCCGAGCACGTGCCGTTCGAGGTGACTTTCGGCGCGCCAGGCGCCGCGCAGGCAGCCGTCGGCGACGCTGCCGCCGAGGCCGAACAGCCCGCCGCGGCACCGGCTGCTGCTGTGGCCGAGCACTCCGACCTGTGGGCTCCGGTCGAGATGCCCAAAGGCGCTCAGACGTCAGTGTCGGAATCGCCCTCGACCTGGTGGGCGCTCCTTGGCTGGGGCTTCCTCGGAGGTCTGGTGGCCCTGCTGACTCCCTGCGTGTGGCCGATGATACCGATGACGGTCAGCTTCTTCCTCAAAAAGGGCAAGAGCCGCCGCCGGGCTGTACTCGACGCCGTCACCTACGCCCTGAGCATCGTGGTGATCTATCTGGTGCTCGGCATCGCCATCACGCTGCTGTTCGGCGCGGGCAAGCTCAATGAGATAGCTACGAGCGCGGTATTCAACGTGCTCTTCTTCCTGCTGCTTGTCGTGTTTGCCGTATCGTTCTTCGGAGCGTTCGACATCAAGCTGCCTTCGCGGTGGTCCAATGCCATCGACTCCAAGGCGGAGTCGACTACCGGCCTCGTGTCGATTTTCTTCATGGCCTTTACGCTCGTGCTGGTATCGTTCTCATGCACCGGCCCTATCATCGGCACGCTGCTTGTGGAAGCCGCGTCCGACCAAAGCATCCTTGGGCCGGCGCTCGGAATGGGCGGCTTCGCCCTGGGTCTGGCACTCCCCTTCGGCGTGTGCGCCTTTTTCCCGTCGCTGCTCAAGGAGATGCCGCGCTCGGGCAGCTGGCTCAATACGGTGAAGGTCGTTCTGGGCTTCGTCGAACTGATACTGTCGCTCAAATTCCTGTCGGTGGCCGACCTGGCCTACGGCTGGCGCATACTCGACCGCGAGGTGTTCGTAGCGCTGTGGATCGTGCTGTTCGTGCTTCTGGGCATGTATCTGCTCGGCAAGCTGCGCTTCGCCCACGACGGCGAGAGCGGCCATGTCGGCGTCGGCCGGTTCTTCCTGGCTGTGGCGTCGCTTTCGTTCGCCGTCTACATGCTCCCGGGCCTGTGGGGCGCCCCGCTGAAGGCCATCAGCGCTTTCGCTCCCCCGCTGACCACACAGGACTTCAACCTCTACGGAGGCACGTTCAAGGAGTTTCACGACTATGACGAGGGCATGATCTATGCCCGCGAGAAGGGCCTGCCGGTGTTGGTCGACTTCTCCGGCTATGCCTGCGTCAACTGCCGTAAGATGGAGGGCGCCGTATTCGATACTCCCGACGTGCGCACCATCCTCGAGCGCGACTACGTGCTCATCAAGCTTATGGTCGACGACAAGGCCCGTCTCGATCGTCCGGAGACGGTCGAGGAATACGGCCAGCAGGTCACAATAACCACGGTAGGCGAGAAATGGAGCTACCTGCAGCAGCATAAGTTCGGCATCAGCTCCCAGCCCTACTACGTGATACTCGACAACGAGGGCCGTCCCCTCGAACCGGCTCGCACCTACGATGAGAACGTGGCCGCATTTGTCGAATGGCTCAACAACGGTATAGAACTATATAAGGCACAGAAATGAACCTACATACAAGAGAAGAAAGACTCGCGGCGATCGGCCGGGTGATGGACACGCTCGACATTCTGCGTGTGAAGTGTCCCTGGGATGCCAAGCAGACCAACGAATCGCTGCGTCCCAATACGATAGAGGAAGTGTACGAACTGGCCCAGGCTCTGCTGAGCGAGGATCAGCCCGAGATCCGCAAGGAGCTGGGCGACGTGCTGCTGCACGTGCTGTTCTACGCCAAGATCGGCGACGAGAAGGGAGAGTTCGATATTGCCGACGTGGCAGATGCTCTCAACAAGAAGCTGATTTTCCGTCATCCGCATGTCTTCGGCGACGTCAAGGCCGACGATGCGCACAAGGTCGAGCAGAACTGGGAAGACCTCAAGCTCAAGGAGCGCGGCGGCAACCGCACCGTGCTTGCCGGCGTGCCCGACGCCCTGCCGGCCCTCACCAAGGCTTTCCGCGTACAGGAGAAGGCCGCCAACGTCGGCTTCGACTGGGAGTCGCCCGAGCAGGTGTGGGCCAAGGTGAAGGAGGAGATCGGCGAGGTGTCCGAAGCCATCGCCGCGGGCGACCGACAGGCCGTCGACGAGGAGTTCGGCGACCTGCTCTTCAGCGTTATCAATGCCGCCCGCCTCTATAAGGTAAATCCCGAGAATGCGCTCGAACTGACCAACCGTAAGTTCATCCGCCGATTCAACTACATCGAACAGGCCGCCGGCGCCGCGGGACGCGGCATCCGCGAGCTTTCCCTCGACGAGATGGAAGCCCTGTGGCAGCAGGCCAAGAAAGAGGCATAACTTCCGCGCATTGAGACTCTGCATCACCGAGAAACCGAGTGTGGCGGCCGACATTGCGCGGCTGCTCGGGGCCGATACGCGCCGTCAGGGCTACTACGAGGGCGCCGGATACTGCGTCACCTGGACCTACGGCCATCTGTGCACCCTGAAGGAACCGCACGACTACTGCGAGCGATGGAAGCACTGGGGGCTGGGCGCACTGCCCATGCTGCCCGAACGCTTCGGCATCAAGCTCATCGACGACGACGGCATCCGCCGGCAGTTCAAGGTCATTGAGACGCTGGCCGCTTCGGCCGACGAGATCATCAACTGCGGCGACGCCGGCCAGGAAGGCGAGCTCATACAGCGCTGGGTCATGCAGAAAGCGTCGGTGCAATGCCCGGTACGGCGCCTTTGGATCTCATCTATGACCGACCAGGCCATTCGCGAGGGCTTCGCCTCGCTCGAGCCGCAGAAGAAATACGACAATCTCTACCTCGCCGGTCTCTCTCGCGCCATCGGCGACTGGATCCTTGGCATGAACGCTACGCGCCTCTACACCATGAAGTATGGTGCACGCGGTCAGGTGCTCTCGATCGGCCGCGTGCAGACCCCCACGCTGGCCATGATCGTCAGACGCCACTTCGAGATCGAAAATTTCGTACCGAAGGACACTTTCGAGGTGCACACCGTCTACCGCGGCGTCGACTTCGCCTCCGCGGCGCGCTTCGACACGCCCGAGCCGGCCGAGGAGCTCTGCAGCAGGCTGGCTCAGGAGCAGCTGCGGGTCGACAACGTCACGGCCAAGCAGGTGCGCGAGGCCCCTCCGCGACTGTTCGACCTCACCTCGCTTCAGGTCGAGTGCAACCGCCGCTGGGGATGGACTGCCGATGACTCGCTCAAACTCATCCAGTCGCTCTACGAAAAGAAAGTGACCACCTATCCGCGCGTCGACACCACCTATCTGCCCGACGACGTCTACACGAAGGTGCCCGACATTCTGCGCCGCATGACGCCCTACGCCGACAAGACGGCGCCCCTGCTGGCCTCGCGCCTGCCCAAGAGCAAGAAGGTGTTCGACAACTCCAAGGTCACCGACCACCATGCCATCATACCCACCGGCGAGGCGCCCGACCGCCTCATCGGCGACGAGAAGCTTATGTACCACCTGATAGCCACGCGTTTCATCGCCGCATTCTATCCCGACTGCCTGGCGCGCCAGACCACAGTCGACGCCTCCGTGGCCGACACGGCCTTCAAGGCTACCGGAAAGGTCATCACCGACCCGGGCTGGCGCGTGCTGTATCCGGCAAAAAAAGGAGAGCAGCCAGCCGACGACAAGGCCGACGAGAACATGTCCGAGCTCCCGCCGATGACCGTCGGGGAGTGCGGCCCACACGAGCCTAAGGTAGTAAAGAAGACATCCACCGCCCCCAAACCCTACACCGAGGGCACGCTGCTCCGCGCTATGGAGACCGCCGGACGCACCATCGATGACGAGGAGCTGCGCGAGGCCATGAAGGAGAACGGCATCGGACGTCCGTCGACCCGCGCCGCCATCATCGAGACTCTCTTCAAGCGCCGTTACATCGAGCGGCGCCGCAAGAGTATTGTCGCCACTCAGGCGGGTATCGACCTGATCGGCATCATCAACGAGGAACTGATCAAGAGCCCGCGCCTGACAGGCCTGTGGGAGAACAAGCTGCGCCGTATCGAGCGGGGCGACTTCCAGGCCGCCACGTTCGTGGCCGAACTCAAGGAGATGATCACCGGCATCGTCCGCGATGTGCTGAGCGACAACTCGCAGCGGCGCATCGCCGCCGTCCCCCAGGCGCCTGCGGCAGCCAAGGGTGCAAAGGATGCCCGGGGCGATGCGGCCGACAAACCCGCCCGCAAGCGGGCCAAACCCGTCCGCAAACTCGAGCAGGTGATCTGCCCTGTCTGCGGCAAGGGCCATCTGATCAAGGGTCGCGCGGCCTACGGCTGCTCCGAGTATGCCTCGGGCTGCGGCTACCGCCTGCCGTTCACCGAGTGCCCGGCCGACGCCACTCCGGCGGCCGTGGCCAAAGCCGTAAAAAAATCACAGAAATGAGCGAGACCGTCCAGACAATAATCGTGGCCGTCGTGGTCATAGTCGCCGGCATTCTTCTCTACCGCGCCCTGCGCCGCAAGCCCGGCGGCTGCGACTCGGCCGACCGGGCCTGCGGCGGCTGCCCTCTGGTCGACCGCTGCGCCAAGCGCAAAAAATAATCCGCACGCCGTGCGGATTATTGTAGCTAATTTAGTTATTATAGCTATTCTAGCTAATTATTTCAGGGCGGCGACGGCGGCGCGGATGCGGGTCAGGGCTTCGCGCAGGTTGTCGTCGGATGTGGCGTAGCTGAGGCGGATGTAGCCGGGTGCGCCGAAGGCGGCGCCGTCGACGGTGGCTACGTGGCCCTGCATGAGCAGATACATGGCCAGGTCGCCCGACGTGGCGATTTCCTGTCCTTCGGGAGTGTGACGTCCGATAAGAGCCGATACTTCAGGGAACAGATAGAAGGCGCCCTGAGGTACGTTGACCTTGAAGCCCGGGATCTCGCGGGCCATGTCCACAACCAGGTCGCGGCGGCGGCGGAAGGCGGCGCACATGTCGGCCACGCATTGCTGCGGGCCCGTGTAGGCGGCTTCGGCAGCTTTCTGCGCGATTGACGATGCGCCCGAGGTGTACTGCCCCTGGAGCTTAGACACGGCCTTGGCCAGCGGGGCCGGACATGCGCAGTAGCCGATACGCCACCCGGTCATGGCATAGGCTTTCGACACGCCGTTGATGATGACGGTGCGGTCGGCGATCTGCGGGAAGGAGCCCAGCGACGTGAACTGTCCCGTATAGTTGATGTGCTCGTAGATCTCGTCGGCCACGACGATCACTTCGGGGTGGCGGGCGATGACCTCGACCAGGGCGGCGAGCTCGGTGGCGGTGTAGACGCTGCCGGTAGGGTTCGACGGCGAGCAGATCAGGATCATGCGCGTGCGCGGCGTGATGGCTGCCTCAAGGCGGTCCGGCGTGATCTTGAAGTCGCTGTCGATGCCTGACGGCACGCAGACGGCTTTGCCTTCGGCGAGCTTTACCATCTCGACGTAGCTGACCCAGGCGGGGGTGGGGATGACCACCTCGTCGCCGGGATTGACAGTGGTCAGAATCACGTTGCACAAGGCCTGCTTGGCGCCGTTCGACACTACGATCTGCTCGGGGGCGAACGTCAGGCCGTTCTCGCGGCTGAGTTTGTCGCTGACGGCTTTGCGCAGCGACAGATAGCCGGGCACGGGCGAGTAGAACGAATAGTTTTCGGCGATAGCCCGGCAGGCCGCCTCCTTTATATGGTCGGGCGTGTTGAAGTCGGGTTCGCCGACCGAAAGATTTATTACATCGATGCCCTGGGCACGCAGCTCGGCGCTCTTCTGCGACATGGCGAGCGTCTGCGATGCGGCGAGCGCTTTAACACGTTGAGAGATAAAGTCCATAGTAAATTAGTCTGAATTTTAGGCAAAGTTACTATTTTTTTGCGGATAAATGTTGCCAATCAGAAATAAATACTTAATTTTGCCGGAAACCATCCTGAATATACCGTTTAAACACAAAATAATAAAGCAAATTATGAAGAAAATCTGCAATCTTTTGTTCACTGCCATAGCCGCCCTGCTGCTTTTCGGCGTGACGTCATGCTCCGACAGCAAGACAAAAGAGCTCCTTTCGGTAGCCGGTGACGATGCCGTGGCCGTGGCGCTGATCAACCCTGTACAGGTGCTGAAATCGCTCGACGCAAGCTTCGAGGACGGTCAGGTTGTGCTGCCTTCGTCGCTGAAGAAACTCGCCGGCGACGGGGTGAAGGAAATCTCGAAGCTCCGTGGCATCGACTACGAGCGCGTGATGGTGGCAGGATACGAGAAATCTCCCTACAGCACCATTGCAGTGCTCATCAAGGACGGCGCCGAGGTGGAGTCATCGCTCAAGAAATTCGGTCTGAAAAAGAAAAATATCGATGACAAGGCTGTCTTTGTCGAAGAAGACGCCACCTACGGCGGTGATGTCGCCCTGGTGGAAGGAAATGTGCTGATCTTCATTCCCGGTCTGTGGTACGAGGACGAAGCCGCGCTGAAGAAGATTGTCCGCAAGACTTTCGACAAGATGTCGGAGCCGCTGGCCGACTGGAAGGTCGATGCCATACAGAGCCGCAGCTCCAAGACTATGTACGGAATCGTAGTGTCGCCTGAGGCGAAGGTCGACTTCGCCATGGCGTTCTCGGTTGAACTCGACGGCGCCAAAGCCAAGTTCGAAGGCAAGGTGATGAACACTTCCGGCAAGGAAATCGATCTGTCGACGGAAGCTCCCGTCGAGCTCGCGCCCATCGGCGATCTCGCCAAGTTCGTCAGCGAGGACGACAACATAGCCTTCGCGTTCGGCGGTCTCAAGGACATGAGCGTTCTCAAGGCCCTCGACAAGTACGGCGAAAGCTGGATGCTGCGCGATGTGGAGCGCAACCTGCGCGGTCTGCCCGTCGACTCCGAGGATATCCTCAAGGCCCTCAGCGGCGGCTTCTTCTTTACCGCCAACCTCGATAACCCGGCCAAGCAGCCCGAGAGCCTCAAGGGCGTCACCGGTGCGTTCGGCGTCGCCACTCTCGACGGTCGCGGCGCGAAACTGCTCAAGAATCTCAAGAGCCTTGCAAAAGATGCAGGTCTGAAGGTCTCGGGCGACGACGACGGCTTTGAAGTCAAGATCCCGCGTCAGGGCAATATCCGATTCTTCGTCGACGGCGACTGTCTCGCAGTGGCCACGGCTGAGAAATCACCCAATTCGACCATGGGCAGCAAGGACGACTGGTACGCTTTCGCATCCGTCAACCTGCCCGCCAACTTCTTCGGATTCAAGCAGGCAGGCATCAAGTTCGGTGTCAAGGGCAGCGCCCACATAACTAAGGACGAGATTGACGGCGAAGTCGAGCTGACCAATACCGACAAGCCTTTCCTGCTCACCCTCGTCGAGGCCGGAGTCAAGCTCCAGGGCCGTTTCTGATCAAAAACTGTCACGAACTTGAAAGACAACATTTCACAGATAAGCGAAATCAAATTACGCGGGGTCTTGCCCCGCGTATTTGATGATAAGGCCGGCCGTGAACGCTTCGACCGCTCGCAGGTGATGCTGGCCGATCTCAGCTTTCGCCGCGGCGAGGTGTATTGCCTTAACGCCCGGTCGGGTACGGGCAAGACGTCGCTGTGCAGCTTCATCTACGGCAGCCGGCACGATTACTGCGGCTCGATCAGCTTCAACGACACCGATGTCAGCACGCTGGGCGTCAACGGCTGGTGTGAGGTGCGCCGCCGACATCTGGCCTACCTGCCCCAGGAGCTCGACATCTTCGACGAGCTCACCGCCATGGACAATGTCCGGCTCAAAAATCGCCTCACCGGCTGCAAGACCGATACCGAAATCACGGATATGTTCCGCCGTCTGGGCATAGATAATCTGCTCGACCGCCCCGCAGGGCGCATGTCGGTCGGCCAGAAGCAGCGCGTGGCCATTGTCCGCGCCCTGTGCCAGCCCTACGACTTCATCCTGCTCGACGAACCGGTCAGTCACCTCGACGCCTACAACAACAGCCAGTGCGCCGCGATGATCATGGAGGACGCCCGCCGACAGGACGCCGGCGTAATATTCACCTCGGTGGGCAACCCGCTCGCGGTCGATGCCCCCGTAACACAGCTGACGCTATGATCTGGAAACTGCTTCGTAAGAATATAAGCCCCTGGCAGATCGGTGGCTACGCCTTGGCTACGCTCGTCGGCCTGGTCATCGTCATGGTGGCCATTCAGTTCTACAACGACATAGGCCGGGCTCTTACCGGCCGGGGCGACAGCGACGTGCAGCTTGTGTCGCCGCGCAATATAGTCATATCCAAGCCTGTCGGACTGCTCGATACTTTCGGCTCGAGCTCGACCGACTTCAGCGACGAGGAGATTGAGGAAATCCGCTCGCAGAGCTGGTGCGGCGACGTGTCGGCCTTCCAGGCTTCGGACTTCGAGGTGTATGCATCGATCAATATGGGCGGCCGACACATGGCCACGGCCCTGTTCTTCGAATCGGTGCCCGACCGCCTCGTCGACGGCCGGATAGAGGGCTTCGAGTTCGATTCGCTCCATCCCGAGATACCGATAGTGCTGTCGAAGGACTATCTGACCCTCTATAACTTCGGCTTTGCCGCCAGCGGCCGCATGCCCATGATCAGCGAGAGTGTCATATCGTCGGTGCCGCTGACGGTAAGCCTCAGCGGCGAGCGCGGCAGCGCCGTGCTGCCCGCCCGCATCGTCGGCTTCTCGTCGTGGCTCAATACCATAGCCGTGCCGCAGGAGTTCATGGACTGGGCTCACCGGCATTTCGGTTCCGACGGGGTCAAGGCGCCCTCGCGGCTGATCGTTACGGTAGCCGATCCGACCGACGCCTCCGTGCGCGGATTTTTTGAGGAACGCGACTATCAGATAGCCGGGCCCGACGACGATCTGGGCCGCACGAGCTATCTGCTTAAGCTTGTCACTACGTCGATCGCGGCCGTAGGCGGCATCATCACGCTGCTGGCGCTCTTCATTCTGGTGCTGAGTCTCTTCCTGCTGATTCAGAAAAACGGCCGCGCCATTGCCGGGCTGCTGCTTCTGGGTTACCGACCCTCGCAGGTGTCGGGCTGCTACATCCGTCTGGTGGTTGCGGTCAACGCCGCAGTACTCGTGCTTGCGTCGGCGGCCATGCTGGCCATCGAAAGCGTGTGGACTCCGGCGGTGGAGGCTCTCGGTGCGACAGTCACGTCGCCCGCGGCTGCCATCGGTGCCGGAGCCGCTCTCATCGCCGCGGTCACGGCGATCAACTGCCTGATAATACGTCGGCTCGTCCGCCGGTATTTCTGACGCGCACAGCCCTGCGGAGTGCTAAAAAATCAAAAATCCCGCCAAAATGGCGGCCGAACGGGAATTTTTTTGTAATTTTGCAGTATCAAAGCCCGTTACGGCCGCCATTGGCTTTCAGGGTGTAAATACAGTTAGCAGATGGACGTCAATAAAGTGCTATATATCTCACAGGAGATTACCCCGTATCTGGCCCCGGATCCGCTGTCGACATTCGGACGCGACCTGCCTCAGAGCATCCAGGAGACCGGAATCGAAGTCAGAACTTTCATGCCGCGCTACGGCGCCATCAACGAGCGCCGCAATCAGCTTCACGAGGTTATCCGCCTGTCGGGACTCAACATTGTCATCGACGACACCGACCATCCGCTGATCATCAAGGTCGCTACCCTGCAGCCCTCGCGCATGCAGGTCTATTTCATCGACAACGACGACTACTTCGAACGCCACGCCAACGAGCTCGAGACCGACACGCTCGCCCACGAAAACGACGAACGCTCGATATTCTTCGTGCGCGGTGTCCTCGAGACCGCCCGCAAGCTCCGCTGGGTTCCCTCGGTGATCCACTGCACGGGCTGGATCTCAGCCCTCGTTCCCATGTATCTCAAGACCGTCTACGGCGAGGATCCGGCCTTCAGCAGCTCGAAGGTGGTATTCTCCCTCTACGACCGCTCGCTGCCCGCCGAGTTCGACCCGCGCTTCGTCGAGAAGCTGCGCATGGATGGCTTCAGCGACGAGGCGCTCGCATCGCTCGGCGACGGCCCCGTCGATCTCAACGCCCTCAACCGCCTTGCCATCGATTTCGCCGACGCTGTGGCCATCAGTTCCGATCAGGTCGACCCCGAGATCATCGAATACGCCCGCCGCAGCGGCAAGCCCCTCCTTGAATATGACCCGCAGGCCGACTACGCCAAGGCCTACGGCGATTTTTACCGTTCCCTGTAACACATATGCTTAGGATGAAATCCTCAATTCTGACCGCAATTGTCGCGCTGCTCGCCGCGGCATTCGCCATATCGTGCGACGAGACATCCACTGTCGGCAATGTGCTCGACAACGAATCAGTGGTGATCGTCGTCGACTCCGACTTCACCGTCGCCGGTTCCACCGAATCCAATCCCGTAGTGCTCTCGCACACCACCTCGCAGCTCCTCGGCCAGGTCGACGCTCCCGCCTACGGATCCGTGTCGAGCGAGTTCGTGGCCCAGTTCATGCCTTCGATAAGCATCGACACCGTCGGGGTGCGTGCCGCCGACATCGATTCGATGAAGCTCTTCATGCAGATGCCCCGCACAAACTTCGTTGGCGACTCGCTCGTGCCGATGGGAGTCGAGATCTACCGCCTCACGCGCGATCTGCCTTACCCCATCTACAGCAACTTTGATCCAACCGGATACTACGCCACTGCACCGATAGCTTCGGCTATCTACACCGCGTCGACAGCCAACGAGCCCGACTCGGTGCAGAAACAGACCAACCTTGCCGTGGCAATGAAGCTGCCGGTGTCGCTTGCCCGCGAACTCTTTGACGCCTATATGGCCGACCCGACCGTCTACAGCGAGCCCGCGCGCTTCGCCGAGAACGTCTTCAAGGGATTCTTCTTCCGCTCGAGCTACGGCAGCGGACGCATCAGCGACTTCTCCATCACCTCGATGCGCACCTACTACCACAAGACAACCTACAACACCGACTCGGCCCGCTACGAGACCAAAAACTATGTCGGCGACTACTACGCGGTCACGCCCGAGATGGTGATGAGTAATATCATAAAGTATGTCCCCGCCCCTTCGCTGGAGCAGATGATCGCCTCAGGCGAGCACGTGATCGCCGGCCCCGCCGGATATCAGGTCGACATCCGCTTCCCCGGCCGCGAGGTAGCGGCCAGCTACAACCGCTACAAGAACTCGCTGCGCGTACTCAACTCGCTCACATTCGAGATTCCCGCCGACTCCATCCCCAACAAGTACGGCATCACGCCGCCGCCCTACGCCATGCTCATCCTCAAGAAGGACGTCGACAAGTTCTTCGCCGACAACACCGTCTGCGACAACATCACGTCGTTCTACTCGGCCTACAGCGCCCGCACCGGCGCATATACCTTCGCCCTGCGCGGTTATCTGAACCATCTGCTCGAGCTCGAGACCATCACCGACGAGGATCTGACCTTTGTGCTCGTGCCGGTGCAGGTCAACACCGAGTCGGCTGCCGGAGGTTCGTACAACTACGGTTACGGGACGTCGACTGTCGTAACGTCCATCGCGCCCTACGTGTCGACACCCGTGATGGCAAAAATTTCGCTTGCCAAAGCAAAAATTAAACTGACTTTTAGCGCGCAGTCCGGAAAAAATTTGTAACTTTGCACCGTCAAAGTGACACATCGCCGCAATAGCTCAGTTGGTAGAGCATTTCATTCGTAACGAAAAGGTCGTGGGTTCGAGTCCCACTCGCGGCTCATGAATACCGAGAGGTCTATGATTATTCCGATAATTGTAGACCTTTTTTCATTTAACTATGTTTTCTCTTATAGCTACATAGCTATTTTTTAATAGACTTAAACCCTGAGCGATCATGAAAATACGCAAACTATCCGCGGCGTTGCTTCTCGTTGCCGCCGCATTACCGGTCCGGGCGACAATGCCTGTCAGTGCAAATTTCAGCATGGTAAGCGACGAGCGCATCATGTGCGATACCGACGTGGACGACGATATGACTATCGCGGGCATGCCGATGAAGAATGTGCGGGTGCTGGTATCCCTCGTGCGCCCGGTCGATCTTGGCGGCCATGACTTGTCGCCTCTGGTCGCAGCGCTCGACAGTGTGGCCGGCGTGCGGATCTCGCAGTCGGGCGCCCTGAGCGTGGATTCGTGGAAATCACTGGTGGCGGCTCCCGCCTCGGCCGCCGACGCCGGCTACGGCCAGTGGCTGACCGTGAGGAGTGCGCTTGTATGCCTCGACGGGGGCTTGGCGGTGTGGCGCATTGACCGCGAGATGTACACCGGTGGGGCCCACGGCATGTATTCGACTGATTTTGTCAACTATGCGGTTGCCGACGGCAACGTGCTCGCCTTTGGCGACGTGTTCACGGACGGATCGAAACCGGCCTTGCGGAAAGCTATCCGGAAATGGATATCGGATAGCGAATATGCCGAGACGGTGGCCTCGTACGGCGACAGCGGTCTGGGCTCCGTCGATGTGCCGTCGGTCTTCTATTTCGACGGCCAGGGCAAGGTCTGGTTTGTATACGAGCCTTACGAGATTGCGCCTTATTCCTCGGGCATGATTTTTGTGCCCCTGAACGTATGGGAGATAGGCCCTGCACTGACGCCTTATGCCCACCGGTTGCTGGGTGTCTCCTCCGAAGAGTAGTGTCAGTATAAGTTGAGAAGCAATCAATGGGGAGCAGACAGTCCGTCTGCTCCCCATTGATTTTGTAGGGCCGTCCGTACAGCTTAGAGCTGGGTGTCGGGGTCGATGTTGGCGCTTTCGATGTCCTTGAAGTACTTGTAGGTCTGCACCATGAGTTCGGCGCAGGCTTCTTCGTCGGCTACGATCAGGGCTTTGGGGTGCATCTGCAGGGCCGAGATGGTCCACATCTGCGAGATGCCGCCCTCGACGCCGTGCTTGAGGGCGCGGGCCTTGTTGTGGCCGTTTACGATCAGCAGCACGCTCTTGGCGGCGCAGATGGTGCCGACGCCGACGGTGAGGGCTGTCTTGGGCACGAGGTCCACGTTGTTGTCGAAGAAGCGCGAGTTGGCGATGATGGTGTCGCGGGTCAGGGTCTTCATGCGGGTGCGCGAGCTCAGCGACGAGCCGGGCTCGTTGAATGCGATGTGGCCGTCGGGGCCGACGCCGCCCAGGAACAGGTCGATGCCGCCGTACGAGGCGATCTTCTCCTCATAGCGCTTGCACTCGGCGATGGGGTCGGGGGCGTTGCCGTTGAGGATGTTGACCTGGTCTTCGGGGATGTCGATCTGGTTGAAGAAGTTGGTCCACATGAATGTATAGTAGCTCTGCTCGTGGTCGCGGGGGATACCGCAGTATTCGTCCATGTTGAAGGTGACGACGTGCTTGAACGACACTTTGCCGGCCTTGTTGAGCTTGATGAGTTCGCGGTACATGCCCAGGGGCGAGCTGCCGGTGGGGCAGCCGAGCACGAAAGGCTTTTCGGCGGTGGGTTTGGCTTCGTTGATGCGTGCTGCTACATAGTTGGCGGCCCAGCGCGATACTTCGGCGTAGGTCGGTTCGATGATCAGTCTCATTGTTTTAAGTATTGTGGTTGATATTTATATTCGTGATTCAAGGGTTTTGTATCGCAAAGTTAGCAAATAAAATTGTTTTATGGCCGGATATGTCAAAATAAAATATTACTTTTGCCTGTCAAAACCAAAATACCGGAAGGATGACCAACGAAACCACCCACCCGCTGGGGCAATTCGTCATAACTGTCGGCCGCGCTTTCGGCGCCGGCGGCCGTGAGCTGGGCCAGACACTCGCGTGTAAGCTCGGTGTGGCATATTACGACAAGGAGTTGCTCAACGAGGCTGCCGAGCATGCCGGCATGAGTCCCGCTCTGTTCGTCAAGAACGACGAACGGGCTCCGGGAATGCTTGCCGGGCTGCCCCCCCTGAGCATGGGCTACAATCCGCTGTCGTGGTACACCGGACCCGGCGGCGCATCGGGCGAGCGCGTCTACCGCGCCCAGAGCGACTTCATTCACCATGTCGCCGAGCAGGGCCCGTGCGTGATCGTGGGCCGTACGGCCGACTATATTCTGCGCGACATGCCCCGGGTGCTCAACGTATTCCTCCATGCCCCAGAGGAAGTCTGCATCCGGCGCATTCTCGAGCGCCACGACTGCAGCGATCCCGAAAAGGCGCGCGCCATACGCCGCAAGACCAACCGCCTGCGCGCCGAATTCTACAATTTCTACACCGACCGCACCTGGGGCGACGCCGCTACCTATCACTTGACCATCGACTCGTCGGTGCTGTCGGTCGACGATACGGCCGAGTTTATCATCGCCTTCCTGAAGCATTTTTTGAATCAACAGAAATCAAAATGACAGCTGAAGATACCAGACGACTCCAGAGCGACCCCGACGGGCTGCTGAATTATGAATATCTTGCCAACAACATCGCCGACATCGCCGACGATCTGCCCGGTATAGTAGAAAATATACGCCGCGTAGACCTCTCGGGACAGTTCACGGCATCGGCCGCGCGCTACCTCCACGCCATTGATCCCGTGCAGTTCGCCCCGGCCATACGCGAGCTCGTGGCCGCCACCATCGACAAGGACCGCGAGCACCGCTATCTGCCCGACATACTCCAGGGCCTCTACGGCCCCGACTACAGGGAGCATGCCGCCGAGCTCTCGGCCACCGACGACAATTTCCGCCGAATCTACAAACGCCTTTTCCCCTCCAACGAGGCTTTCTGACATACTGCAAATGAAAAAGTTAATGAAGAACGCGGCTATGGCCCTGGCGCTCGTGATGGCATTCGCCGCCGCGGCGTGCAACCGCGCCGCCGCCGGCAACGAGACGGCCGCCGCCGTTCCCGCAACATCCCCCGATACAATGACTACTGCCAACACCGACACAACTTCCGTGAAAGTGAAGGTCGAGACCACTCTCGGCACCTTCACCGTGCTGCTCTACGGCGACACGCCGCGTCACCGCGACAATTTCGTGAAACTCGTCAATGAAAAATATTATGACGGCACTCTGTTCCACCGCGTCATAAAGGACTTCATGGTGCAGACCGGCGATCCCGACTCCAGGAACGCCGCACCCGGCCAGCATCTCGGCGCCGGAGGCCCTGACTACACGCTCGAGGCCGAAATCATGTTCCCGAAGCACTTCCACAAACGCGGGGCGCTCGCCGCTGCCCGCCAGGGCGATCAGGTCAACCCCCAGCGCCGCTCGTCGGGCTCGCAGTTCTATGTGGTCACCGGCCGCAAGGTGCCCGAATCGTATATCCCGACCCTCAAGGCTCAGCTCGAGCAGGGCCAGATGCAGGCCATCTTCAACGGACTGGCCGCGCAGAACATGGACCGCATACGCCAGCTGCAGGCTGCCGGCGACCAGCAGGGCCTCGAAGCCCTGCGCCAGGAGCTAATCAGCCGGACCGAACAGGAAGCCGCAGCCCATCCCATGACACTCACGCCTGAAATGGCCCAGGCCTACACCACCGTGGGCGGTGCGCCCCATCTTGACGGCCAGTACACCGTGTTCGGCGAGGTGATCGATGGTATGGACGTCATCGACAAGATCGAGAAAGTCGAGACAGATGGTGCTGACCGCCCTAAGGAGGACGTGCGCATCATCTCGATGACCGTAGTCAAATGATCGATTTCCGCCGATACACGCTTGCCAACGGCCTGCGTGTGATCCACAGCTACGACCCTTCCGTGTCGATGGCTACTGTCGACGTGCTCTACGACACCGGAGCGCGCGACGAGAGCCGGTCACTCACCGGCATAGCCCATCTGTTCGAGCATCTGATGTTCGGCGGCTCGGCCAATGTGGCCGATTTCGACATCGAGATGAGCAATGCCGGCGGCCGCACCAACGCCTGGACCTCGAGCGACTTCACCAATTTCTACGACGTGCTCCCGGCGGTCAACGTCGAGACGGCCATGCGGCTCGAGAGCGACCGCATGCTGGCGCTTTCGTTCAGTCCCGAGGGACTGCGGGTGCAGCAGCAGGTCGTGATCGAGGAGTTCAAGCAGACGTGTCTCAACGCGCCCTACGGCGAGCTGATGCACCATCTGCGCCGCGCGGCCTACGCGCCCGGCCATCCGTATTCCTGGCCCGTGATCGGCCTGAAGCCCGAGCACGTGGCTGCCGTGACCGTCGATGATATCCGCCGCTGGTTCTATGCACACTATGCGCCCGACAACGCCGTCCTGGCCATCGCCGGCGCCGTCAGTTACGACCGCGGCCGCGAGCTGGCCGAGAAGTGGTTCGGCGACATCCCGCGCCGCAATCCCGCGCCGCGCCCCGTCATCGACCCCGGCTTTCCGACTCAGACCGTCCGCATCGAGGCTCACGGCAATGCCCCGGTGCCGTGCGTGGTGGTAGCTGTGCCGATGGATGCCTACGGCACCACCGACTACCGTGCCGCCGACTGCATCACCGACATCCTGTCGGCCGGACGCTCAAGCCGCATCTACCGCGACCTGGTCGTGGGCGGCGACGGTTCGGTCATCGATGCCGACGCCTCGGTCATCGGCAGTGAGGACGCCGGTCTGCTGCTCATGACCGCGCGGCTGAGCGAGGGCGCAGATCCTCAGGCTGCCATCGAGGCGCTTGTCGGCGAGCTTGACGCGCTGGGAGGTTCGCGTCCGGTGACGCCTCATGAGCTTGAACGTACGCTGACGTCGTTCGAGACTACATTCGCGCTGAGCAATTTAGACATCGCGGCCAGAGCCTTCAGTCTGGCCCTGGCCGAAATGCACGGAGAAAATATCAATGAGACGGTGGCGCGTCAGCGCCTCATCACCGCGGCCGATATCAGCCGCGTGGCGGCCGGTCTGGCCGCGCGTCCGCGTGTGGAGCTGATCTACACCGCCGGCTGATTTCAGAGGATCAGCATCGCGTCGCCGTAGCAGCCGAAGTGGTACTTTTCCTTCACTGCCTCCTGGTAGGCTTCCATCACCAGATCGTAGCCGCCGAAGGCCGACACCATCATCAGCATCGTCGAGTAGGGCAGGTGGAAGTCGGTCAGCAGCGACGTCGTCACCGTGAAGTCGTACGGCGGGAAGATGAACTTATTGGTCCAGCCGTCGTAGACTTTCATGTGGCCGCCCATCGACACGGCCGACGCTATGCCGCGCAACACGCTCGTGCCTACGGCGCATACCTGCTTGTCGGCGTCCTTTGCCTTGTTGACGGTCGCCACCAGCTCGGGCGATGCGTTCATCTGCTCGGAGTCCATGCGGTGCTTGGTCAGGTCCTCGACGTCGATCTCGCGGAACGTGCCCAGTCCGCTGTGCAGGGTGATGAATGCCTGCTCCACCCCGCGGATCTCGAGGCGCTTGAGCAGCTCGCGTGAGAAGTGCAGCCCCACGCCCGGAGCCACTACGGCGCCTTCGCGGCGGGCATACAGTGTCTGATAGGCTTCGACATCCTCTTCGCGGGGCGGACGGGTGATGTAGCCGGGCAGCGGCGTGTGGCCCAGGGCGAAGAGTTCTTTCTTGAATTCATCGTGCGGGCCGTCGTAGAGGAAGCGCAGCGTGCGGCCGCGCGAGGTGGTGTTGTCGATCACTTCGGCCACCATCGTGCCGTCCTCGCCGAAGTACAGCTTGTTGCCGATGCGGATCTTGCGCGCCGGTTCCACCAGTACGTCCCAGAGTTTGTTTTCGGCGTTGAGCTCGCGAAGCAGGAACACCTCGATCCGCGCGCCGGTCTTCTCCTTGTTGCCGTATAGCAGCGCCGGGAACACCTGTGTGTCGTTGAATACCATCACGTCGCCTTCGCCGTAATAGTTGAGGATGTCTTTGAAAACCTTGTGCTCGATGGAGCCATCTTTGCGGTTAAGGACCATCATGCGGCACTCGTCGCGCTCACGCGGGGGATCCTGTGCCACTAATTCATCGGGAAGATTGAATTTGAATTGGGAAAGCTTCATTTTATAGTATAGGGTGTATTTTTATTTTTCAAAATCGTCAGGATATTCGATCGGGACTTCGGCGATCATGCGGGCGGCGTCGGCCACGGCCATACAGCAGTCGAGCGTCACATCGCCCACACGTGTGCGCCGGAGCGCAGTCAGGTGTGCGCCGGAGCCCAGCGCCCGGCCTATGTCGCGGGCCAGGGCGCGGATGTAGGTGCCCTTGCTGCACACCACGCGGATGCGGATCGCCTCGGGGCTGTACTCGAGCAGTTCGATGTCGTCTATCACCAGGATTTTAGGCTTGAGGTCGACATCCTCTCCGCGGCGGGCCATGTCGTAGGCCCGCTGGCCCTCGATCTTGCAGGCCGAGAAGCTCGGCGGGATCTGTTCGATACGGCCGACGAAGCCGCGCAGAACCGTCTCGACGGCCTCGCGGGTGATGTGGTCGGTCGGGTACGTGGCGTCGATGGCCGTCTCGAGGTCGAACGACGGTGTCGTGGCCCCTAAGGCTATGTCGGCGATGTATTCCTTCACGCCTAACTGCAGGCTGTCGATGCGCTTGGTGGCGCGCCCGGTGCAGATGATCATGACGCCCGTGGCCAGCGGATCGAGTGTGCCGGCGTGGCCGACCTTAATCTTCTTGATGCCCATGCGGCGGAGCAGTGCGCCGCGCACACGCTTGACGGCGTCAAACGAGGTCCAGCCTAGCGGCTTGTCGATGCACAGTATTTCTCCGTCGATAAAGTTCACGGCCGGTCGGGTTAGAGGATTATGCACAAGGCGCCCACGACGAGGCAGTAGGCGGCGAACCAGATGAGCTTGCCTTTCTTCACGATCTCGAGCATCCATTTGCAGGCCAGACACCCGACGATGAACGAAGCCAGGAATCCGACGGCCATAGGTATGGCGCCGATTTCGCTCACGGCCGATTCGGCCGGAGCCGTCAGATAGTCCTTGATGTCGAGCAGCGCCTGTCCCAGGATGGGAATGATCACCATCAGGAACGAGAAGCGGGCCACCTGCTCGCGCTTGTCGCCCAGCAGGATGCCGGTGGCGATGGTGGTACCGGAGCGCGACAGGCCCGGCAGCACGGCCACGGCCTGTGCTATGCCTATCACGAACGCGTCGACGAAAGTGATGTCGCGCGGCGTGTAGGCCTTATGGCCATTGGGCGAGTCGTCGAGCGGGCGCGTGCGGAAGAAGTACGAAAACGACAGCAGGGCGGCCGTGACGAGCAGGCAGATGCCCACTACCGTCAGGTCCTTGCCGAAGAAGCTCTCGATGTTGTCCTTGAAAAAGACGCCGACGATGCCTACCGGAATGCACGATACGAGGATCTTCAGCACGGTGCGCGTGTTGGAGTCGTTGCGCAGGGTGAAGAACGAGCGGCACAGCGGGAAAAATTCGCGCCACAGTATCACGATCGTGCTCAGCACGGTGGCTATGTGCAGCGTGACGTCGAACTGTAGGTTGGCTTCCGGGTCGAGGTTAAGTCCGAGCAGGTTGCTGCAGATCTGCAGGTGCCCCGACGAGCTGATGGGCAGGTACTCGGCAAGACCCTGCACGATGCCCATTATCAATGCGTTGAGTGTATCCATGTCAGTTTTTGTGTTCGCTTGCTTTCTTGGGGCGGATGCACACGGCGATGGCCATGCCGACGAAGCCCAGGAACGTCAGCGTCGGGCCGATGACGATGCGGCGCGTGCTGAAAATGTCGGGATCGAAGGCTGCCTCCGACGAGGAGCCGCCGAGCATCAGCAGGAAGCCGATGACAATCAGCGCGCCCGACACAGCCATGGCGATGAAGTTGTTGCGCGCCAGTGGCAGCTGGTCGAACGATTCGGCCTCGATCTTGCTCTCTTTGTTGGTTTCTTTCATATCTGGAATCTGTTTCTTATTTCATGAACATTTCGTCGTAGTCGGCACGCAGGTAGCGGTTGGTCGACAGGGCTGATGCCGCAAGGCAGATGAGCAGGCCGGCCGCGAACAGCCCGGCGAAGATCAGCGCCATGTCGGTCCAGCTCACCAGCCGGTCGACCAGCGGGTCGAAGTTCGCGGCATATGCCCGCAGACCGGCCAGTATGGCGCATGCCGCCGCAGCGGCGATAGCGCCGGTGGCTGCGCCGGCCAGCAGGAACGGGCGCCGGATGAACGCCCCCGTAGCGCCGACAAGCTTCATGGTGTGGATGATGAACCGCCGCGAGTACACCGCCAGTGACACAGTGTTGTTGATCAGCACGAACGATATGATCAGCAGCGCCGCCGCTATGGCGATAAGCACGACCGACGTGCGCGACAGCACGGAATTGACACTGTCGACGACGGCTGTCTCTGTCACGACTTCGTCGACCGACGGTATTATTTCCATTCGCGAGGCTATGGCCGCGATACTGTCGCTGTTGGCGTAGGCCGGGCGTACCTTGATGTCGAATTCGGCACCGAACGGATTCTCGTCGAGCAGCGAGTCGAGCGCCTCGCCCATCAGCTGCGATTCCTCGCGCAGAATTTCGTCGGCCGACATATAGGTGAGCGATTCGGTGAACCGGGCGCCCATCAGTTCGCGCTTGAGGCGGTTGATCTCGGTATCGTCGGCCGAGCGGTCGAGCTTGACGATGAAGCCTATGTTGCCGCGGATATCGTCGCCCAGGCCGCGCGATGCCAGCATGGTCATGGCCAGGATACCTAAAATCATCAACACGAGCGTCACGCTGACTATTGATGTCAGCCGCGAGCCGAAAGTCGATATGCGGGCCTTGGGTTTTCTTGTCATTCTATTGATTTTCAATATTTCACGCCTCGTACCGTCTTTTGTGGCCGACAAGTGCGTATTCGCCTGCAAAATTACTACATTTTTGCCCCCTTGTCAACCCCCGCGCCCCACAAATTTGCCCTCCTGGGCCCTCTCCAACCCTTAAAAAACGCAAATCACGCCTTTCGGCCTCACACTTGTATATTTGCTTAAGGTTTGGCAAAAAAGTTTAGTTTATGGACAAAACTTTTGGGATTTTTCGGGAAAGTTTTGTTTATGGAAGAAAGTTTTTGGTGCAGGAGGTGGTATAAAGCGGCAGCGCCGGCGGCCTGTGGAGGCGCCGGCGCTGCGGTGGTTATTGCGATGCTGTGGATCAGTCGTTGAGTACTTCGACTTCGACGTCCTCGACTTCCTCGCCGGAGTTGAAGTCGTCGAGTGAGCCGACCACGAGGTTTTCGTACTCGCGCAGGCCTGTGCCGGCGGGAATGAGGTGACCGCAGATGACGTTCTCCTTCATGCCCTGCAGGTAGTCGGTCTTGCCCTGGATGGCGGCCTCGTTGAGCACCTTGGTGGTCTCCTGGAAGGAGGCTGCCGAGATGAAGCTCGAGGTCTGCAGGGCGGCGCGGGTGATACCCTGGAGGATCTGCTCGGAAGTGGCCGGGATGGCGTCGCGCACGGTGACGGTGCGCAGGTCGCGGCGCTTCAGGGCCGAGTTCTCGTCGCGCAGGCGGCGGGCGGTTATGATCTGGCCGGGCTTGAGTTCTTCGGAATCACCGGCGTCGGTGACTACTTTCTTGCCCCAGATGCGGTCGTTCTCGTCCATGAATTCGCGCTTGTCGACCACCTGCTGTTCGAGGAAGGCGGTGTCGCCCGGATCGAGGATGGTGACCTTGCGCATCATCTGGCGTACGATCACTTCGAAGTGCTTGTCGTTGATCTTCACACCCTGCATGCGGTAGACGTCCTGTACTTCGTTGACGATGTATTCCTGTACGGCCGTCGGGCCCATGATGTTGAGGATGTCGGCCGGGGTGATGGCGCCGTCGGACAGCGGGGTTCCGGCGCGGACGACGTCGTTCTCCTGCACGAGGATCTGCTTCGAGAGCGGCACGAGGTACTTCTTGACCTCGCCGAGCTTGGAGGTGACGGAGATCTCGCGGTTGCCGCGCTTTACCTTGCCGAAGTGCACCTCGCCGTCGATTTCCGACACGATGGCGGGGTTCGACGGGTTGCGGGCCTCGAAGAGCTCGGTGACGCGGGGCAGACCGCCCGTGATGTCGCCGGCACCGCCGGTGGCGCGCGGGATCTTGACCAGGGTGTCGCCTACCTTGACGTCGTCGCCGTCGGCGAAGATGAGGTGGGCGCCCACAGGCAGGGCGTAGGTGATGAGCACCTGGCCGTTGGCGTCGACGATGTCGACCTCAGGCACTTTGGCGCGGTCGCGCGATTCGATGATGACCTTGTCTTCCAGACCCGACTGCTCGTCGATGTCGACGCGGTAGTTGACGTTCTCGCTCAGGTTGCGGTACTGGATGCGGCCGCCCTTTTCGGTGATGATCACGGCGTTGAACGGGTCCCATTCGCAGATGATGTCGCCGTTGGTGACCTTGGCGCCGTTCTGGAAGAAGAGTTTTGCGCCGTAGGGAATGTTGGCGTTGGTGAGCATCATGCCGGTCTTGTCGTCGATGATGCGCATTTCGGCCAGACGGCCTATGACTACGTGGACCTTGCCCTTGACTTCGCCGTCGCGGGTGATGTCCTCGTCGGTCTCGACGGTGCGGAGCTCCTCGATCTCGAGGGTGCCGTCGTAGCGCGACTTGATCGACGAGATGGCGGCGACGTTCGAAGCCACACCGCCGACGTGGAATGTACGGAGGGTCAGCTGCGTACCGGGCTCGCCGATCGACTGCGCGGCGATGACACCCACAGCCTCGCCCTTCTGTACCAGGCGGCTCTTCGAGAGGTCGCGGCCATAGCACTTGGCGCAGACGCCCTTCTTGCTCTCGCAGGTGAGCACCGAGCGGATCTCGACGGACTCGATCGGCGACTGGTCGATCAGGTCGGCGGCGGCGTCGTTGATTTCCTCGCCTGCGGCGACGATTACCTCGCCGGTGCGCGGGTCGATGATGTCGTGAACCGACACGCGGCCGAGGATACGCTCGCCCAGGGTGGCTACGACCTCGTCGTTGTTCTTGATCTCACGGCATACGAGGCCGCGCAGCGTGCCGCAGTCGTCTTCGTTGATGATGACGTCGTGGGCCACGTCGACCAGACGGCGGGTCAGATAACCGGCGTCGGCGGTCTTAAGGGCGGTATCGGCCAGACCCTTGCGGGCACCGTGGGTCGAGATGAAGTATTCGAGCACCGAGAGGCCTTCCTTGAAGTTGGCCAGAATCGGGTTCTCGATGATCTGGCCGCCTTCGGCGCCGGCCTTCTGAGGCTTGGCCATAAGGCCGCGCATGCCGGCGAGCTGGCGGATCTGGTCTTTCGAACCGCGGGCGCCGGAGTCGAGCATCATGTAGACGGCGTTGAAGCCCTGGTTGGCCTCGGCCATCTGCTTCATGAGGATTTCGGTCAGGCGGCTGTTGACGTGTGTCCAGATATCGATGATCTGGTTGTAGCGTTCGGTGTTGGTGATGAAGCCCATGGCGTAGTTGTCGGCCACTTCCTGCACCTGCTTGTAGCCTTCGGCCACGATTTCCTCTTTCTCGGCCGGGATGATGACGTCGCCGAGGTTGAACGACAGACCGCCCTCGAAGGCCATGCGGTAGCCGAGGTTCTTGATGTCGTCGAGGAACTGTGCCGAGCGGGGGATACCGCAGCGCTTGATCACGCGCGAGATGATGTCGCGCAGCGACTTTTTCGACAGGATTGTGTTGACGTAGCCGATTTCCTTGGGCACGTACTGGTTGACGAGCACGCGGCCCACGGAGGTGTTCTCCACCAGGTGACGGATGGGGTTGCCCTCGGCGTCGACGTCGTCGACCATGACGGTGACGGGCGCGTGAAGCGTGACCTTGCCCTCGTTGTAGGCGATTTCGGCTTCTTCGGGACCGTAGAACACGGTGCCTTCGCCCTTGTCGCCCTTGCGGAGCTTCGTGATATAGTACAGACCGAGCACCATGTCCTGCGAGGGCACGGTGATAGGTGCGCCGTTGGCGGGGTTAAGGATGTTGTGCGAGCCGAGCATCAGCAGCTGAGCCTCGAGGATGGCCTCGTTGCCCAGGGGAAGGTGCACGGCCATCTGGTCGCCGTCGAAGTCGGCGTTGAATGCCGTACATGCGAGCGGGTGCAGCTGGATAGCCTTGCCTTCGATCATCTTGGGCTGGAATGCCTGGATGCCGAGGCGGTGCAGTGTCGGGGCGCGGTTAAGCAGCACGGGATGACCCTTCATGACATTCTCGAGGATGTCCCATACGACGGGCTCCTTGCGGTCGACGATCTTCTTGGCGCTCTTGACGGTCTTGACGATGCCGCGCTCGATGAGCTTGC
>OGNF01000079.1_pt1 | contig 97604 bp, 86 predicted proteins | sample 1573321 | NCBI WGS metagenome assembly OGNF01 (sample SAMEA2581911, study PRJEB24529) | metagenome | biome: Human gut stool | place: China | collected 2011 | reverse complement strand
TTAATGCTCTGAAAAAACGGTCATTGTCAATAGGCTTTGACAGATAGCGAAACACGTCCAAATCCATAGCGTCATCAAGATAAGCATCATGCGAGGTTATAATAAAAATAATTATATTAGAGTTTACCTTTTTTAATTGTGCGGACAAAGTCAGACCATTTACCAGAGGCATTTCTATATCAATAAACGCAAAATCAGTTTTAATTTGTTTATCCAATATAGAATCCCCATTTGAAAAGCAGGTAATATCAAAATTATAGGTTGACTGTTTTGATAATTTAAGGAGAAAATTTTTGATTTGCTGAACGATTTTCAAATCATCATCACATATCAGTACATTCATAGAGCTATACCTCCTTAATTAGGATTATAACTCAAAAAAAAGAATTTGTCATCCGTTTTATTCCTGTTCAGTTAAATTCTATATATTATTTTTGATATTAGGCTCAATGATTTAATTTGTTAACAATATTTTGAGGAATGTTATTACTTTTTAAAGTACTTAATAAGAGATAGTCAGGTGTGATATTTAATGCATTGCAGATTTTAGCAAATGTTTCAATACCTAGTACAGAGTAACCGTTTTCAATATTTGATATGTGATAATTTGAAAAACATGTTTTTTTGGCTAAAGCATTTTTTTCCATTTTTATTTCTTTTCTATGTTGTGCTATACAAATTCCTATTTTTGTAGTCTACATACATTAATATCAACTAATAAAATACTATCAATCATCGGCAATATTGTTAATAAATTTAAAAAAAGATAATATTTTTATATGATTGTAATATTTAAAAGTTTTTATATAGTTGTAAGATGAAGCGTTATAACAGATGAAAAGTGCATTTTTTGTCGAATTTATTACCATTTTTGTAAAATTCAACATTTACAAGCATTTTTTTGATAAATTTATAATAAGGAGGTTGATTACAATGAAAAACGAAAAATTATTATCAACTAAAATTAAAGACGGAGTCAAAAAAGGATTGTTTGCTACATTAAAAGCTAATGCAAATTCTTCCGGTTGTTTTATAATCTATCAGCCTAAAACGCCTAAGGGTTTTGAAAAGTTTAAAAACATCAAATGATCAAATTGATTTCAAGCAAAGTCGCCCGTATCTTATGCGAAGATGAAAAGCATACAGATAATTATGAGTTATATGAATATGCCATATACATACTTTTGTCTTCAGCATTTCATATAGCGACAGTCATAGTCTTAGGATTGGTTTTCAATCTATTGACTGAAAGTTTAGTGTTCTATTTATCTTTTATAGCTATCCGTAAGTTTGCAGGCGGTTACCATGCTAAAACGCCGGTCAGGTGTTATGCGTTTTCTGTTATTTCAAGCATAATAATGTTGTGCTTAATTAAATATGCAAATAGTGTTGGTAATATATTTACTTATTTACTCATAATATTTGAATTGCTTTGTGTGGTGTTGATAATATTAATGTCCCCTCTTGACACAGAAAACAATCCATTGAATAGTTACGAGAAAAAGTGGTACAAAACATTAGCTGTTTTAATTTCAGTCTGTATATTTATCATATCATTATTTTGTGTTTTAACAGAACTCAGAAACATAGGGTACTCTTTGATATGCGGAGTTATAATGAGCACCTTGGTGTTATTAATGAGAAAAGTCCAAATTACAAATTAAACTAGGATTAAACTAAGCATTTACGATTTCAGGTTACTGTAGACAAACTCAACAAATATAAATGAAGAACATAAATACAAAAGAAATTATTTATTGTATTCTCAGGAAGGAGGAGTTTCCGATGTTTTAATAATTTGCGAAAAATTATAAATATATTAAAAAGAAAGAGGTTTTACAATGAAAAAGAAAATGTTCTTATTAGGATTTTGTATCTTAATGGTTTCAACGATAATGTTAGGTTGTTTTAGTGCATCAGCTGCAACCACAACCAGTTCGGGTTCGTACATACTCAGTAAGACCGATCAAACTGAGAAAAAGCATACAAAATCGCTTTCGGTTTCTGGTGGAGGTAGTGCAACAGTCACCGCACAACATTGGAAAGGCAGTACTTTCCCTACATATTCTGATACCGCTTATTCCAAAATTAATAGCAGCAGCGGTTTAAAATCAACAAATGTCAAAGTTTATATTTATAAAACAAACGGTGACTTGGCCGCAAGCGGTTCTTCTTCAAATTATGTAAACAAAGAGGCAGGCTACGGTACTACTGTTGGTAGCACTAAACACATTTTCACGTTGAGCAATAACAGAAATACATTAATATACAATGTTGTGGGAACTCAATCATAAGTAGATATTCAAGTTGAGGGTGTCCTTATACTATAAGGGCACCCTTTTGAGGATAAAGCTAATGTTAAATTTATCAATTAAAATCTTTTGGCATTTTTTAAAAAATAATAAGTTATTGGTTGGATTTCTTTGCTTAATACAGATAATATCAATATTTGCATCTCTTTTTGTGTTTTCGTATTTTGCAAGCTATACAAATGCAAATAAAAAATATGATAGTTCTAAGACCTATACTGTATCGTTTAATGGTGCATTCATCGATGATAATACGATGCTAAAAGAGATAGAGCATTTTAATAATAAGTGTGATTTAGAATTAAATGCCGTCTCCATAAAAGCTAATATTGATGATACAAGAATAATGTTTGACTATCTTTACTATCCCAATCACATTAAGCATGGTAGATATTTCAACCAAGACGAATTTGTGACAAACAAACATGTAATAATATCAGGTGATGAAGGTGTGATAGAAGAGGATAAAATATCAATATGTAATGATAAATATACTGTAATTGGTACATATTCAGTTGGCGGTTATAATATATTGCCTATATCGTCTATAAATGATGTGAAGCATAATAATGAATCTGTATCAATTGTTTTAGATAAATATCCTGATGACGATGAAAATAATAAAATTATTTCTCAATTGACGGAATGCTTTGAAAATGCAGAAATAATCTATCCGGAAAGAATAAAAAATATTGACAGCTTATGGAATGATTCTACTACTATTATATATATAGGAATATTTTTGTTATCAATGATAAATGTAGCATTTGTCTATTTATATATATTAGAAAAGAATAACAAAATTATTTATATTTATAGATTGAACGGTGCGACAAAAACAACTTGCATTTTTCTCTTAGCTAATGTAATTTTCATTATTGCTTTAATATCATTTGTATGTGGATGTATTTTTTCAAGATGTGTCTTGCCAAGCATAATTGAATATGTACAATATGAGGATTTTACATACAGCTTAGGAATATATGATTACATTAGTATGATTATAGTGTACTTTATAGTTATTATTATTACTAGTGCTCCTGTAATTTCAAAATATGTAAAAAATATATCTATTTCCGAAAAAAGATTGGGGTGACAAAATAATGAAGTTAATTAAATTTTCATACCATCTTTTCTGTAAGAATATATTAATGAGCATAATTATAATAATACAATTAGTTGCTTCCACTTTATTATTAAGCGATATTTTAGTTACTGCAAATAGTTACTTTGTTACAGTTGATGAGTACATTAGCAGTGGACTTTCAAATATAAACGGAATAATAGTTGATAATGGCGGTAATCCTGTTCCGGAAAGATTATTAAATAAATTACCTGAAAATTCAATAGATTATTGTGAATTGGGTGGTGTAGCTTACTTAGGAGAATATACTCTTTATGGATATAGCGATGAATTTGTAAATGATTATACTCCCGAATTATTAGAAGGAACATGGCTAAACGAGTGTACAGATGATTTAAAAAACATTCCTGTAGTAATACCTTATTCCTTAAATAAACATTTTAATATTGGTGACATAATTGATATTGATTCAGAAAATGGTTTTACGGGAAAGATTGTTGGTATATTAAAAACTTCTTACTACTGTACTTTTAATAATGGCGGTACAGAATTGAATACAAAAGATATGTTAGGCAAAGCAGATGAATCATTTGAAATTCCGTTATTAACATTATATAATTATTTGCCGAAAGAAATTATTAGTACCGGAATGACTGAAGCTATAGTTTTAAAAAATTCAAACGATTTAAATGAAGCTTATAAACTGTTTAGTAATTATTATTATGTCAGAACTTTTTTTGATGTGTTAGAAAACGGAAAAGAAGATGCTTATGCAAGAGTTAGAGCATTAGGTCCGATTCTTTTAACTTTATCTTTAGTTTCGTTGTTTGGAATGATTGGTTGCATTGCTATTTCTACTTATAAGAATCTTTATTTTTATTCCATTTTATATCTATGCGGTGCTTCAACCAAAAAATGTTTTTTGATAAGTTTATTATATACTGTTATCTATATTGTTCTGACATTGGTTGTATTCTTTGTAATATTTATTTTTGTTATGCAAAAAAGTATGTGTTGGCTTAATTATATTGCTATAATAGCTATAATTATGATACTGTTATCATTATCGTTAATTCCTTATAGAATATTAAAGAAAAACCCACCTATAGAAGTTTTTAAATATAAAAGATAATCGGAGGCAACTATGATTGAAATTAAAAATTTGAACAAGATATATTTAAAAGGGAAAAAAAATATGGTTCATGCGTTAAACAACATAAACCTAAAAATTGACGATAGAGAAACGGTTGCAATTATAGGAGAAAGCGGTGCGGGTAAATCCACATTATTACATATTATGTCATGCATTGATAATTTTGACGGAGAATATTATCTTGATAATATTGATATCAATAAACTTAGCGAAAGTAAAAAATCAAAGCTTAGAAGTTCTAAGATTGGAATAGTATTGCAGGATTTTGCATTGATTGACGATTTTACTGTTTTTGAAAATGTAATGACACCCTTATATTTTAATAAGAAAATAAAGGATAAAAAAGGTTCAGTAATGAGAGCTTTAAAGAAAACAGGAATTGCGTCCCTGAAAGCTAAAAAAGTATCACAGCTTTCCGGTGGTCAAAAACAGAGGGTAGCTATATCGCGTGCTTTGGTTACAAACCCAGAATACATATTTGCCGATGAACCTACGGGTTCTTTAGATAGTAAAACATCGGATGAAATAATTAAAATGCTCTTTGAATTAAACAGTAATGGAATTACAATAGTTATAGTAACACACAATTTAGAAATAGCCAATCAATGCCACCATATTATAGAAATAAAGGACGGTAATATTATTAAGGACATTTGTTCGTAAAAAAATATTAAAATGCCGACAAGTAATAGCTTTTAACGCTATTGCCTGTCGGCATTATTTTTTTGCCTCTTTTGCGTTAAAAGCAGAAAAGGGCAGTTATGTTTTTTAAAAACAGAAGTCCTCCAATCTACCTGAATTAATAAAAATTCAGATAAACTACAGATTAATAATTTAGAATTATGTTAAGACATATATAATCACAAGGTGAATCATTATGAAAAAAGTGTTTTCAAATAGTATAATTTTAGCAATTTTATGTGCTATATTATTGAGTTTTACTTCTTGTGATGAATACAAAATCAAAAGTAACGAAAAGTTAAAATATTATACTTCTAATGCAGAAGACGATTTTAGTTCTCTTATAAAACAATACAATAAGATATGTTTAGAAAAATATGATGAGTCTTATCAAATAGAGATAATTGAATTTGAAAATAATGATGATATGTGCACAAAAATGTCAACAGAAATTATGGCTGGAGAAGGACCTGATATTTTTTCACTAAGTCAAAAGCTTCCTTTTGAAAAAATGGCGGCTAATAGCACTCTTTTAGATGTCGATGAGCTTATAAATACATATTATTCCGAGATTAACTTTGACGATTATAACGCAAAAGTAATGGAATCGGGAGTGATTAATGGAAAACGCTATTTTGTACCTTTGGCATATTCTATAGATGCTTTTATATCGACAGAGGAAACGCTGGGTAAGTACAATTTAGTCTCAACTGACTTTTCGTACGAAGCATTAAACGATGCTCTTTCGCAAAGCGGAGAAAGCTATTCTCTTTTTGGAAGCACGGAGGATAACTTGAATTTCTTTTATTCATTTTTAGCTCAATTTTTTGACTATAACAGCAGTGAAATTGAATTTGATACTAAAGATTTTTCAGAAAGCTTAGACTATATTTATGATTTAATTAACAACGACACTACCGATGAAAATATTTATTATTTTTTATATGAAAATATAAGTAAAGGTGATTCTGTTTTTTATAAGCAATTTTCGTCATTTGAACTTATGGTCAGAACCTATGCGTATTTGTATTATTATAGCTCTACTCCGGTGCTTGTAAACAATTTCAGTCAAAGTCAAAATATAATTTCTGCATCTGTTGATTTTGGCATTGCGTTCAATTCCAATTGTAAGCATAAAGAAAAGCTGTTACCTTTTATAGAGTATTGCTTATCTGAGAGCATTCAAACAAATTGGAATACAGAATATTGTGCTCTGGCTGTTAACAACAGCACTTTGAAAAACTCGATCGGTTCAGCAGAACAGGCGATTGATTTTGACGAAGACGGAAACATCGACAGTAACGAAGAAGCAATTTTCGAGAAAGCGTTTACCACTGCTTTAAATGATTACGGCTATATGATTGACAATATAACTGAGTGCAGTTTATATAGTTTTTATGATTTGTCCGACACTTATTACAATTCTACGGTTATAGGTGATATTGTCGATAAATATTTAAACGGAGACATTTCCAAGGAGAAATTTATTCGTCAGCTTTCAGCTGCAACAGAATTTTATTTAACGGAATAGACTAAGGTGTATCATGACTAAAAAAAGCACATATAAAATTTACAGATGTGATGCTGGCAAAAGTAGAATAACGGTTAATAATGCAAGAGATATTTTTGCTTGCAGCGTTATGTATGGAAACAATGATTATAGGATTGGTAGTATATATAGCGGTATAAATAAAGAAAGTCAGTCAAAATTTGAATGTGTTACTATTGAAAGTGTAACGCAGTGTAAAAGTTGCGAGATTAAAAGCGTTTGCGGTGGAGAATGTTATGTAAATGCTTATCTGAAAAATAGTGATTTTTATAATCCAATTGATAAAATGTGCAAAATAAAGCTTGAGTTAAACAAGCTAAGCATGTCGTTTGTTAATAAGATAAAAAACAAATCTAGCGTGGTGTATAGCAAACTTATTGATTTTGCTTTTGAAATTAATAGTTATGAAAATACACTTCCGGCAGTGTGGGCTGTCATGAGCTTTTTAAATGCAAGAAATGTAATTGTTAATTATTCTGAAGTGAACAATTATATTGCGAAATATGACAATATAGTAGAAGGTATATTAAACTATCTTAAGAAATTTGATGACAACATATCTTTATACAAAATATACAATGGAAAAGATATGAAAACACCTGCAATTGCTATAATTAACAATACACAATCAAATGCACTTGATTTTTTACATATAGTAAGTATTAATGATGGTAATGTTATTTTCAAAGTTTTTGCATTAGGTAATGCAGATGTAATGAGTTTACCAATATATGAATTTACAAGAGATGTTTCTTGTATAGTTATTTGTTAAGATAGAAATACCTAATAACGCTTATAGGTTTTTCTATATGTTATTCATACGGAGATAAGAATAACTAGTAGAGGAGGTGAAATATCAGTTGTATATTAAATTGACATCAATATTTTTATTGCTGGCAATATTATTATGTTTTGCATCCTGTTCAAAGAATAATGAAGACGGTCAAAAATTAAAATATTATACCATAAACAATGAAGATTCGGTTTGTGTAGAATTGATACAAAAATATAATAATTATTGTCTTAAAAACCTTGATGAGTCATATCAAATTGAAATTGTGGAATTTGATTCGGAAGATACTATGCTTACAAAAATATCAACGGAGATAATGGCGGGGAAAGGACCCGACATAATTTCATTGAATCAAAAATTACCTTTTGAAAAGCTGATTGATAACGGTTCATTTGCGGATATAGATGAGCTTGCGGAATTATACAAATCCGATATAGATTTTGATGACTATAATTCAACAATAATGGATTGCGGAATTTACAATGGAAAGCGATATATTATACCTATAGCTTATTGCCCCAATATACTTATAACAACTCAGGAAATATTAGATAAATATAATCTGGAAAATACTAACTTTTCATTTAAAGAGTTAGAGATACGGTTATCTGACAAAGACCATAGTTATGCGCTTTTTGGAAATAAAGATGAAACATATAAGTTCTTCCTTTCCTATGTTAATGAATATGTGGATTTTTATAATAAAACTACAGAATTTTCAAGCGATGAATTTACCGAGAGCTTAGATTATATTGGAAAAATGATTAGGAATGATAATTCAAGAAAAGAAGGAACTACATGGGATATAACAGGTAATTATTTGTTTCGTACTTCACAATTATCTTTCGACGGTTCTATGATGAGTACGCTAAATTCTTATTTTTATATTTATAATAATAACAGCACGCCGGTTATTATTCCAAACTACAATAAAAAGGCGAATGCAGTATCAGCATTTGTTCAATGTGTTATTGCATTGAATAATAATTCAAATAACAAAGAAAAAGCATTGGCTTTTATTCAATATGTTTTAAGTTATGATATTCAAAAATTATGGAGTGAAAGCAGCTCATCACCATCAATAGTGGTAAGGGCACTGCCTGTAAATAAAGCTGCTTTTGAATATGTAATTGACTATACGTCAAAACGTGTATATGATATTAATGATGATGGAGAGTATGAGAAATCTGAGGAAGAATATTCAGATGAAATAAAAACTAAGTTTTTTAATGAATATTTAGATATGATTAACAGTATAAGCAGTTGTACTTTATATGATTATCTGGAATTTGAAAATACTTATTACAACTCCTCGGTTATCGGAGATATTGTGAACGATTACTTAAACGGAGATATTTCAAAAGAAAAGTTTATTCGTCAGCTCACAGCGGCAACGGAAATTTATTTGACTGAGTAGGAATGAATTATGAGAAAATCTAAATTAACAAGGAAACAAAAAGAGCATATAGCGGCATATCTGTTTATATTGCCATCATTTTTAGGGATAGCAGTTTTTTACGTTGTGCCGTACATAATTTGTTTTATAAAAAGCCTATACGTTGGAGGCACTTTTGTAGGAATAGAAAATTACATACACCTTTTTCAAAATAATACCTTTTTGCTTGCTTTAAAAAACACATCAATATTTACTGTTGTTGCAATACCGCTTTTAATGGTGATTTCGTTTTTAATTGCACTGTTTCTTAATTCTTTTAATAAAATATCTTCCTTTTTCAGAAGTGCATTGCTTATTCCTGTTGTAGTCCCGATTGCATCTCTGGTTTGCGTGTGGCAATTAGTTTTTGATGATTACGGTGCAATCAACGGATTACTTAATTTACTTGGATTTAGTACTGTTGAATTTTTTAATTCGGAATGGTCTATGGTGATGATCGTTTTTATTTATGTGTGGAAGTACTGCGGATTTTGTGTGATTCTTTTTACGGCAGGCATTGCCAATGTTTCGCAATCTCTCTACGAAAGCGCAAGGCTTGACGGTGCAAAAGCTCATCAGCTTGTAACTAAAATTACTATACCTATGATTGTGCCAACTACATTTTTTGTTTTTCTGATGGAGCTTATTTATTCATTTAAAATTTTCCGTGAGGTATTTGCTTTGTTTGGCGATTATCCAAACACCAATGTGTATTTTTTGCAGAATTTCATCAACAACAATTATTACAATCTTAACTATCCAAGATTGTCGGCGGCGTCAATTGTCTTATCGCTGTTTATAATTATAGTGCTGTTTATTTTCTTCTGCTTTGAAAGGAAACACAGCTATTCTTGAGAGGTTTGTTATGAAAGATACGGTTATGAAAATACTAAAATATATTTTGCTGATTGCTGTAACTGTGCTGTTTTTGTTTCCTGTCATTTATATGCTTGCTTGTTCATTTATGACAGGTTCACAGGTAAGCGAGATGCTCAATTTTTCTGACGGAAAATATAAAGAACTCAATATGATTCCGAATATGGCAACTTTGGAGCAGTTTTATCAGACTCTTTTCAGGAAACCCGAATATTTGTTGAAGTTCTGGAATTCGGTTGTTTGTACTTTTCCGACAGTAATCGGTCAGGTTGCAGTATCATCATCGGCGGCTTTTGCTTTTGCAAAATTGAAATTCCCGTTCAGGGACAAGCTGTTTTTTATATACATAATTTTGCTCATTTTGCCGTTGCAGGTAACACTTGTTCCTGATTATATGATTCTTGAAAATATGAATTTGCTGAATAATTTTCTTGCGGTAATTTTACCCGGAACTTTTTCTGCATTCGGAATTTGTCTTTTGAGGCAAAGTATAAAATACATTCCCGATTCCGCAATTGAGGCGGCAAGAGTTGACGGTGCGTCATATTTGAAGATATTTACTAATATTATTCTTCCTCAGATTAAGGGCGGACTCATAACACTTGCGTTGCTCTGCTTTATTGATAATTGGAATGTAGTTGAACAACCGCTGATTTATTTTGATAATGAGGGTATGTATCCGCTTTCCGTAACGCTTACTGATGTCGGAAGTTCGGATTACGGCATAATATTTGCCTGCGGAGTTATATTTATGATTCCTGCATTGCTTATTTATCTTTACGGACACAGGGATATTGATTCGCCGTTTGTCGGAACTGATAAGGGATAGGAGAGAGGCTTTTATGAAAAAAGATAAGCTAAAGAGCGTAGTGTTGAAATTTTCAATTGTATTTTTTATTGTGATTGCATTACTTACGTATTTTTCAAAAACAATCAATAATATGCTTCTTCCAAAGGTCAAAGTGGTTTCGGTTCAAACAGGTGTAATTGACGATACCGCAGGTTCAAATGATATGAAAACACATTATCTTTTGCCTGTTTCATCGGTGGATGGGGCAGGCAATACGGGAATAGTATTTGTTATAAATAAAACCGAAAACGGTGATGCTACAGTTGAAGAGGTTTCGGTGGATATATGTAACAGTGACGAGCTGTATTGCGAGGTGACATCGGACTCACTTTTTGGCGACAGTCAAGTTGTATATAAAACAACCAAGAGTATAGAAAACGGTTCAAGTGTTTATATTGAGGAGGAAACAGTGTGAGCAAAAGAAAAATTGTTTCGTTTCTATTACTGCTGTTGCTGACTGTGAGCGTTTTTATTGCGAATATTATAATTATTGAAAATGCAAAAGGGCAATTACCTGATGTTACTCAATTAACTTATGATAAAAATTCCGAAACTGCTCCAAAAACGGTTTCTGAATTTGAAAAGCTGTTTGAACGGATTACTGACAAAGGCATAGCTTTTTGTTCCGAGGGTAAAGAAACAAAAGTTAAGGAAGAAACCGTAACTACGGTACTTGTGAATGAAAACTGGTTTTCGGATTATAAGACCGAAATTAACGGCGAAAATATTTCGTCCAAAAACATAGATAACAGAGATAAGGTTGCAATAATCGGAAGTTCTCTTGCTCTCAAACTGTTTTTTACAACAGATGCAGTCGGTAAAAAGATTTGCATTGACGGAAATCAATATACAATTTGCGGTGTGATATGTGAAAACGAAAGCGTAATAAATAAGTTTTCTGCTGATGACAAACAGAGAGTGTATGTTCCATATACAACATCCGAAAATTATGGTGACAGAACGGTTGATATGATTGTTTACGATAACTCGGTATATACGGGAGCAATTGTTGAGCAAATGGATTTGCCGCAGTATTATTCGGTTAATCTGAATGAGAAAAATCAAACGCTCTCGTCATTTGAACATATTTTATACCTTGCAATATTTATCGGATTTAGCATTATTGCATTGAAGTTGTGGTATAGGTTCAGTAGAAAATTTTTTGAGGAGATAAAAGAAAATCTCAAATTAAACTACTTTCTGAAATCGCTAAAAAATATTCCACTAAAATATGTTGCACTTGTGCTTGTTTTTGCAGGAATACCTGCCGTGCTTTTGATTGTGTTTAATATTTGTGATTTCAGCATTTTTATCCCCTCAAAATATATACCGAATGATAACATTTTTGACCTTTCAAATTACCTGAATGTGCTTGTCGATAATGCACAAACACTAAACTCACAAAGCCTAACAGGAAATCAAATGCTTGTAAATCTGTTCTCTAGAACATTTACAGCGTCACTGTGGCTGACAATAATATTTTTGATTAGCTGGAATTTTGTTATATGTTACTTTTTGTTAGACTATAGAATTAAAACTAAAAAATAAAGTGAATTTAAAATTATAGTATTGGAGAATATAAGTATGATTAACCGAATAAATAAGATAAAAAGTAAAAATCCTAAACTAAGGAAAATTTTTAATATTATTTTCAGTTTATTTAATGAAGTATTGATATTGAGTTAAATAGCTATGATTGTATTAGCCTTACTTATGATTATTGTGCCGACAGCAATTGTATTTTGCAAAGCCCTGAGGATGTTAGAGTTTGGATTGCATCAATAGTAGGTGGAATTCTTTCCGTAGTTGTTGTCCCAATATTTATTAATTATATAACAGATAAACGAAAAACAGAGGATGAGCTAAGAAAAACGCTTTTTGAGGAAAATAAAGCTTTATATGCAAAGCTTAGCAATATATTAGTTGAATTATTAGTAAATGAAAGTTCTATTTATAAAGAGAATACAAACAGTAACATTAAAGCTGAAAAATCCTTAAATGTTGTAAATCCTTTAAAAGATTTTTTGAAAGACAATTATTCTGAACTTGCAAATACAATTTCGATAAGTTTAATTTGGGATATTGTTGAAGTTTGTCAGGAATGTTCAAATTCTGTAACTGCTTATGATAATATACGAGTGAAAACTGAGAAGTGCTTCCGTAATATAAGAAAAGAAATAGGGGTCAAAAGCAAGTTTTATGTTAATAACTATATAATTAATGAATTTTGTGATAGCAAGAAGGATAAAGACATTTAATAGCGTGTGATAGAATACCGACAAGTAATAGCTTTCTATACTTGTCGGTATTTTTATGCCCTTTTTACATGAAAATGGAAGGGCATGATGAAATATAGAAACAGAGGTCCTCCAAATAACCTGAATTACTAAAAGATTCAGATTGATTGGAGGAAAATTAAATGGACAAACGTCCAAAGAGAAGAAAATTACTGAAAGAAGGTGTTAAAATGTTAGGATTTATTATTGACCTTTTTGTCGGTGTTTTTATAGGTGTAGTTTTTATGTGCTTGTTCAATGCAGCGGCAAAAGCTGATGAGCAGATGAAAGATCATATAAATGACAAAAGCAAAAAATAAGGAACAGGTGATAATTTGAACGAAAACTATATAAATAAAAATAACATTGATTCAGAACACAGAATAGAATCTGTTATAAACGACTGTAAGGTCACAATCTACTTTTCTAAAAACAGAAATAACCATGTTGAAAGAAATGTTCTTGAAAATCTTTTGGATACATTTGAGAACAGAATGAAAGCTCAGATTGGATGCTGAATTTCTTTAAGTTGTTTTTCAGATTTGCTGGATATTATAGGAATTATGTAGTATTGTTGGTTTGCAAAAATCGTATGAAAGGGTGATAAAATGAAAAGAGTATATTGCTTGTACAGAGTATCAACTAAATGTCAGGTTGATAAAGATGATATTCCAATGCAGAAAACCTCGTGCAGAGAATTTGCAGAACGCAACGGCTGGACCATTCTGAAAGAGTTTCAGGAAAAAGGTGTGTCGGGATTCAAGGTTTCGGCAAGCGACCGAGATGCTATTCAGGATTTGAAAGCCGCCGCAGAAAAGAAAGAATTCGATGTACTCCTTGTCTTTATGTTTGACAGAATAGGCAGAATTGATGACGAAACCCCGTTTGTCGTCGAATGGTTCATCAAACACGGCATAGAGGTGTGGAGCGTTAATGAGGGCGAACAGCGTATGGATAATCATGTGGACAAGCTTATGAATTACATACGATTTTGGCAAGCCAACGGTGAGAGTCAGAAAACGTCAGCACGTGTTAAAACTCGCCTTAACCAGATGACGCTGGACGGCAAATTTACCGGAGGTGTTGCTCCATTCGGTTACAAACTTATAAAAAGCGGTGAAATCAACAAAAAGGGAAAAGAGCTTATGGACATAGTCATTGACGATGATGAAGCTCCGATAGTCAAGAAGATATTCGAGATGACAGTTAAAGAGGGTTACGGCTCATATCGCATGGCTGACTATCTGAACAGTCACGGAATCAAAACCCATAATAACAGCAAGTTTCAATGTAATACGGTTAATCGTATTCTAAAGAACAGGCTGTACTGCGGTTATCTTGTGTCAGGCGGTGTTGAATCACCGTATATTGAAAGATTGCATATAATTGATGAAAATATCTTCGACCAAGCTCAGTTCATACTGAAACAACGCTCCTCAAAGAATGAAGAAAAGCAACAGATAGCAAGGACTACCAAAGGCAGTACATTGCTGTCCGGAAATATATATTGTGCCCACTGCGGTCAGAAAATGGTATCAACAAGCTATATTGACAGATACGACAGGGCAGACGGAAGTCAGTACAGAGTTCGTAGACAGCGGTATATATGTACCGATAAAACAATGAAAAGAGGTGCATGTGACGGACAGTCGGCTTATGTAGCACACAGAATTGACGGTGCTGTGCTTGCAACATTAAGAGATTATCTCGCCAAAATAAAATCAACACCAAAAGATATAGCACTGGAAAAACGCTACAAATCCGAAATATCGGAGTATAGGAGAAAACAGACAAAGCTTGAAAAAGAAATTAAAAAGCTTAAAAGACAGGTGGTTGAATTGTCCGCCGAAATAGGACGCTCTTTACTCGGCGAAAGTCGCTTCACTCCCGATATACTGTCCACTTCTATTGACAATACAAACGATTTGCTCCATAAAAAGGAAATTGAATTAAATGATATAAAGTTCAAGCTTGCCAATCAGCAAAATGCGATGGGTAAGCTTGATTTTTATTATTCACAATTCAGAACTTGGGCAGACGAATTTGACAATTCAACAATGGAGCAGAAGAAAATGATAGCCTGTCAGCTCATAAGAGAAGTGAAAGTATCACGAGGTTATGAATTAGAGATTATATTCGACCTTAATTATGAACAATTCTTATCTCTATAAAGACTTATAGATTGAATTTACAAATTTATTCTGCTATAATATTTTCAGCTTAGAAGTGGGTGAATATATATGAGCGAAGAAAATAAGATACAAATTTTTGAAGATAAAAAGATTCGTACTGCGTGGAATGAGTCGGAAGAAGAATGGTATTTTTCTATAGTTGATGTAATTTCAGTTCTGACTGACAGTAACGAACCTCGTCGTTACTGGAGCGATCTTAAGCGAAAGCTTAAAGCTGAAGGAGCAAACCAGTTGTACGAAAATATCGTACAACTGAAAATGCAATCTCCTAAGGATGGTAAAAATTACAAAACAGATGTTGCAAATACAGAACAGCTTTTAAGATTAATACAGTCAATCCCGTCGCCAAAAGCAGAACCTTTCAAAATGTGGCTTGCAGAAGTAGGTAGAGAGAGAATTGATGAAACCATAGACCCCGAACTTACCATAGAGAGAGCCCTTGAAACATATCTGAAAAAAGGGTATAGCAGGGAGTGGATAAATCAACGACTTCAAGCTATACAGGTAAGAAAAGAGCTTACTGATGAATGGGATTCTCGTGGTGTAAAGCAGGGTGTAGAATATGCAATTCTGACTGATGAAATTACAAAAGCGTGGTCGGGAATGACAACCCGCCAGTATAAAAATCTCAAAGGATTGAAAAAGGAAAACCTGAGAGATAATATGAGTACGCTTGAGTTGGTACTAAATATGTTGGCAGAAGCTACCACAACTGAGATTTCCAAAGAGAAGAATCCTCAGTCTTTTTCTGAAAACAGAAGTGTTGCAAAAGAGGGTGGAGAAGTCGCCGGAAATGCACGAAAAGATATCGAGGAAAGAACAGGAAAACCTGTGATTACTTCAAAAAATGCCGTCGATTTTTCAAATCTCATTTCCGATGTAATAGAAAATGATTTTGATAAAAGTGAATAAAGTATTCTGATTGCCTTGTGAGTTAAAAAGCTTGCAAGGCTTTTTTTATATCCCAATTTCAATTTTATTCCTTGGGTGTTTTGTAGATAGAATATTTTTCTGCTTATTGATGCTGGTGTGAGTGTAAATCTGTGTTGTAGTAATTGAGCTGTGACCAAGCATTTGCTGAATATATCTGATATCAACATCTTCTTCAAGCAGTAGAGTTGCAAAAGAGTGACGAAACATATGCGGAGTAATGTGCAGCGGCACTTCTGCACCGATTGCATAGTTGGTAATCATATTACGAACAGACTGTTCAGATAGACGGTTTCCGAGTCTATTTATAAAGAATAATTTGTTGTTTGTTATTTCAAATTTAAATGATTGATTATACTTTTTGAGCAACTCCTGAACATTTTGATTGCAGATTTGAATCAGGCGTTCTTTTGAGCCCTTTCCGTAAATTTTGATTATGTAATCATTAAAATCAATTTGTTCAGTCGTGAGTGTGCATAATTCTGAAATCCTCATTCCGGTGGCAAACAGTAACTCAAGTATGAGTGCATTCCGCAGAGCAACTTTTTTAGCATACTCAGTTTTCGCTTTGGTAAGTTGTAGATAAGCAAACCTAATAATTTGTTCAATATTATTTATGGGAATAGTTTTTGGGAGAATAAAGGGTTCTTTATACTTGATTTGTATCTTATGAAAAGGGTTAATATCAATAAGTTCCTCAATTTCAAGATAGTGAAAAAATGCTTTTAGCGAAGCAATTTTACGCTTAACACTCTTAGGTTTGTACTTACAGTGCAGTAAATTTATATATTGCTCAATGGATTTTTTGTTTGTCCATTCAATAGCAGATTCCATAGTGAATTCAAAATACTGCCTTAAATCAATAGTGTATGATTTTATCGTTTTCTGATCGAGATTTTTCCTTGAAATACAGAAGTTTAGATAATCAGTTGTTAGATTATTTGCTTGTACATTTTTTATTTCCATCGCATATAGCTCCTTATTGTTTATAAATTTATTATGCAACAGAAAATAAAGAAAGTCTATTCAAATATCTATATTTATTTTGCCTAAAAATTTTATTTATTGAGCAATAAACAAAATTGTATTATACAAAATGCATAAAAACACTATGTGAAATTTTATAACTGATTTGCGTAAAAGTTATTTAAATATTTGTCAAATTATGTTATAATTGACACCATAAAGTGTAATTATAAATGTTTTTATATTACATACCCGAAATATAGATTTAGTTAAGGCTTAATACTTTTTTCTTAGAATGAGATTAAGCACTACATAGACATACACCAGTTGAATTTAAGATGTGTAGCGTATTTTGTTAACAGAAATGTATTATTGACCTTACCTGAAAATAATGAATAAAGGATAACTTTAAATTATATAATAAATAATACTGCTCCGTTATGCATCATACTAATGTTGTAATTTCAATTTGATCTTACAAATCAAAATATTTTTTTGTCCACAATTGGACTTCTATATATTGATGTTTAGGATGCAAATGTTTGTATATTTTATCAATTTCAGAAAAATTATTAGTGTACAAGTCAATAATGCTTTTTTTATCATAAATATTATTCTGTATTTGTTTAGAAAAATAAACGGCAATACTATCTCCTATAGTGAAAGTTATGTCTGAAAATTGGATACTTTCCAAATCTAACTTAAGTGTTTTGGCATCAGAGCCAAAACCCTCATTCATTAAATGATTCTCACCTAATACAAAGTACCATGGTGAAGTTTCCGACGTTTCTATTCCCAGTTTTTGAGCACTATAATATAACCATTTTTCTGTTAGTAGGCGTCTTTGATAATAAAATTCAAAATTTCTAAACCTAGAAAGAGCACTGCCGTTTTTACAAGATAAAAACTTCGCAATGATATTCCTTTCTTCTTCTGAATATTGAGTAATTCGGGATAATCCTGGAGTATTATTTGGATAATAGTGTGTTATGTACATAGTCTTAATTAATTCATTGAGGTATTGTTATGATTGATTTATTTGATAGGGAAAATGAAAGAAAGCAAATACATAATATATTAGGAAATAAGGATATAACATCGCCTTTTTTCGTCTGGATTGAAGGAGTTAGTGGAGCAGGAAAAACTCAATTTCTAAAATACATAATTGAAAAAACAAACATATTTGTGTTTGATTTTTCTGATGGTGAAGAAATGTATAAATGCGATAAAATAAACATGAAAAATGAGTTCTCTTATATTTCAAATGTAGTTTTTAAGATTCTCAAAAACTATCCGTATAAGTTTCAAACGTTCTTGCAAGAATATTTTGATGATCAAAATAGTATTACTTTTTTAGATGCCAGCTGCCTTGTCTTACCACAATTAAAAATTTTTACACCAATAAAGAATTTAATTAAAACAAAATATGATGATATCTCGCAAGCTCAAAATAATGTTACTGATAAACTTATAAATACGCAACTTATTGATTTTTTTTCTGATGTTATTGTTTATTATCTTGAAAAAATTGATTCACAAAGAAAACATTTTCTTTTTTGTATTGATGATATGCAATGGATTGATTATTCGTCACTAAAAACCTTAAATAGTGTATTTAAGAAGATCGAAAAAGGAAATTATAGATTTATATTATCTATGGCAATTACAATACGTAATTCTAAAAGCTTAACTACAGAAGAACTGGATAATTACAATTCTATATTTAAAGTCGTTGAGAATAGTTTCAATAATATACATACTGTTGTAATTAATAACTTTAATTTAAAAATAACAAGAGATCTGATTATAAGTAAAAGAAGATGTTTTTTGGAAGAGAATATACAAAAAATTTACCAATTAACTAATGGAAATCCATTAGAACTAATACAAACTTTAAGGTTTTCAGATGAAGAAGTAAAACGTTTAATAAATTGTAAATATGATCAACCATCATGTCATATTGATAAATCATACTTTACACAAGAGATGGTTTTTAGTCTTTATAAAGAAAACAGTAATTTTATGTTAATAATAAATATACTTTCTATTCTAGATTGTACTATTCCTATAAAAACTATTGCTAAAATTGCTGAATTAATTTCAGATAAAGTCTATATTCAAAAGTTTTATATTACTGATTATTATCATGCTTTAAACGACTTGTTAAATAAAGAAATAATAAAAGAGTCAATCGACGGTATATCAATTTCGCATGATTCCATGAAAACTATCGTTGTCGAGTATATACAGAGTACCGGAGAATACTCTGAAATTGTAAAAATCATTTCAAATTATCTTTTAAGCGAAAAAACATTAAAGTTTTCTAAATTAAAATCAAATATTTATTTTTCACTTAAACTATTAAAAGATGTCGATGCATATAATGCATTTAAATTATTTTTGGATATTATCAGCAATAAAGAACTAAGTTTAACTGTTGAAATCTATGAAATAGGTGCGGAATGCTTTTGTATGTGTATTTCAAATTTGGAAATTGATATTATTAATACTGTTGTTGATAAAATTTTACCTACCCTATTAAATGCAGGTAAACTTAGGTTAGCAAAAAAAGTTTCTGAATATATTTTTAATCTTAGAAAGAAATTGTCAAAGGAAAAGCAAATTAAATATTTGTATTGTTACATTAAAGTTCTGATTGAAATGAGTATTTTAGTTTCAAATGACAATAATATATCAGCAACCATTTTGTTTAATGAGCTAAAAAGAATTAACATTGATAACGATGATAAAAAAATACAAATTCTTTTGCTAGGCATGTCACTATATGAACACTTATTAGATTTTACTACAATAGATGCTCTTTATAACTCTGCTGACTTAACACTAAAATCTGCAAATGATATATCTTATTTTACACTTTCTAAATTTTACAGAAACAAAGGATTGATATTATCACATAGGTTGCTTACCAATGATTATAAATTAGCATATAAATATTCAAAGAAAATGTCTTTTAGTTTAGATAAAAAAATCATGAATGGAACAACATTAAACAATTTAGGATTATCATATTTTTATAGCGGTTGTATAAATAAAGCTATAATATGTTTTTCTGCTTCTCTGCAAATTTTGAAAAATATTGGATGTGAGACGGCAAGAATACTTAATAATATTTCCATTTGTCATTGTATATTAGGAGATATAGAATTAGCCTATCAGAATATCTCAGAAGCACTTGCTGAAGATTTGGAAGGAAATTTTATTAGCAGCACAATACAAACAAACTATGCATTAATATTGTATCAGTATGGTGATACTGAAAAAGCAATTTCAATTTTAGATAATTTAATAAACATTTATTATTCTGGAAATAATAAATGTTCTGATGAGGTCGTATATAGTGCAGCTTTATTAAACAGAGCATATATTCACATTCAAAATCAAGAGTATTTTGCAGCTATTAATGATGTAAAGGAATCAAAAAAACAAGTTTACAGATATGAGCAAGAATTACAGCAAAAAAAGAGGGACGAAATGATAAAATATTGTCTTTGTTGTGAAAATATTATTCAAGAGAATTCAATAGAGTTGGATTTATATGATAGATCTAAAAATATTTTTAAAAAGCCGTATTCTCTCATGCCATTTGCTTTTTATGTTATTTAAAGTATTTTAAATAAATTCCAGCTCGTATATTAAGCCCTTTTTTAGCTTGCCAAAAATACTTTGCTCCCCGCTGACAATCAATTTCTTTTGATAATTCATTAGTTCTCGGTAATGGACTTAGAATAATAACATTTGGAGAAAAGTAGTTCCTTAATATATGGTCGTTAAGCGTATAATAATTTGTGGGACAAACATCATAATATATCTCTCCTACATAGACAATATTTATATGCAAAAGTTTTCCTGAGTATATCAAATCATGCCATGAAGAAAATAATTGAACAGAAACATTATTCAACTGTTTTTTTATATTTTCCTCAATTGTATCACCCTCTTGGCACAGAATTAGAACTTCTACGTTTTCCCACAAGTTTAACCCTAATAATAATGAATTTATTGTTCTTTGGCTTGGTGTGCCAATAATTAATAATGAGATATTAGAAACTCTTCCTAATAATTTATTAATTGTGTATAAATCCAGTATTGCTTGAGTGGGATGTTCCTGTTTACCACATCCTGCCGAAATTACAGGTACTTCAGCGGATTCAATAAACTGTTTCATCTCTTCTTCGTCATCAGAACGCATAACAATTATATCGCAGTAATTACTTATTATTTTTGCAAAATCATCCATTGATTCATAATAAGGATAGCTGCATCTAATTTCTTTTCGGTTATTGCAGCCTAAATAACTTCCACCTAATTTTACAAAAGATGATTGAAAACTAAATTGTGTACGTGTACTTGATTGAAAAAAGAACGAACCTAAAACATAACCTCGCAAAGGAAGTTTGTGTTTAGAAAAAACTTCACTTGAATAATCCGCTAAATCAAATATTTCAAGGATTTCAGATTTACTTATATCATTTATAGAAATTAGATTCTTACTCAGCATGTTTATTACCTAATGATAATTTAAAGTTATCCTTTATTAAAACAGAAATTGAAAAAATATTGTAGTTAGATTTAAATTTAATATATTCTGGTCGTGATTTGCGGCAATGTGAGTAAGTTTAAAATATTTTTTCGTAGGAGATGTATAACATATGATAAAGATTCAAAATTGCAACAATATTGATTTAGGTGAGATTTCTATTTCTGAAAACCATCTTAATATAAAGTATGCGTTTAATGGAACGGGAAAATCTACGATTTCAAACGCTATAGTTGCTAAAATTAACGGTAATGATAATGAACTAAAAAAGTTACTGCCATTTAAATATAAAGAAGAAGAAACTATTACTCCTTGTGTTGAAGGTCTTGAAGATTATAACAGTGTTATGGTTTTTAACGACAAATATGTTGAACAATATGTATTTTTGAATGATGAATTAATAAAAAATAGTTTTGAAATTTTTGTTAAAACTAAAGATTACGATGAACATATGCGAAAAATTGATAGTTTAATAAAAGTAATTCACGATACATTTAACAATGATGATGAAATTAATGTATTGATTAACGATTTACAAGATTTCATTGATAGTTATGGTAGATCTAAAAATGGCTATTCAGCTACTAGTGCTTTGGGAAAAGGGTTAGGAAATGGCAATAAGTTATCTAATATACCTACTGAAATATCTCAATATAAAACATTTTTGAATAGACCTGACATTAATGTAAAGTGGTTAAAATGGCAAATTTCAGGTAATGATTATGTTACCGAGGAAAATATTTGTCCGTATTGTGCAGGAGATATATCAACTGAAAAGGAAGTTATAAAGAAAGTAAGCGAAAATTTTGACTCTAAAGTAGTAGATAATCTAAACAAAATTTTAGATATCTTTAGTAAATTTGAAATTTACTTTTCTGATGAAACAAATGAAAAAATTAAGGAGATTTCAGAAAATATTTCAGGTATATCAGATGAGCAAAAGAATTATTTAAAGGAGATAAAAGAACAAGCTATTGTTTTGAAGGACAAGTTAGTTGGCATTAAAAATTTGGGATATATATCCTTAAAAGAATCATCTAAAGTTGCTGATATAATTAATAAATACAAAATTGATATGTTTTGTCTATCTCATTTAAATTCATCTAAGATAAACGCAAAGGCAAAGTCGATAAATGATTCTATTGACCGAGTATTAGTTGCAGTTGGAATATTACAGGGAGAGGTTAATAAACAAAAGAAGCTAATACAAAAGACAATTGAAAAATATAGTTCGGAAATAAATGCATTTTTACAATGTGCCGGATATAAGTATTATGTAAATTTAGAGGATAATAATGGCGATTTTAAACTGAAACTTTATCACAAAGACTTTGCTAGGGAAATACCTGGAGAAGAGAATCACTTGAGTTATGGTGAGAAAAACGCTTTTGCCCTTGCACTTTTCATGTATAGTGCTTTACACGAGAATCCCGATTTAATTATTCTTGATGATCCGATATCTTCATTTGACGGAAATAAAAAATTTGCTATTATTAATATGTTATTTATGGGAAGCAATAGTTTTAAAAATAAAACCGTATTATTATTGACTCATGAATTTAATGTTGTTATTGATGCTATTTACAACTTTAAGAGTAAAATTCTGCCAATACCGATAGCACACTTTCTTACAAATAAAGAGAATGGTTTGACGGAAAAAGAAATAAAAAGGGAAGATATAAAATCTTTTGTTGAAATAGCAAAGATGAAATTTAATAGCAATATAGATATGATTAATAAGCTTATTTATCTCAGGCGTTTGTTAGAATTAGAGGAAAATAAGAATTTGGAATGGAATTTGTTGTCATCAATATTCCATAGAAAAAATCCTCCAACCAAGCAAACTTCGGATGGCGAGGAAAAATTTACTTCGGAGGAAATTCTTTCAGTTGAAAAAAGCATACAGTCATATTTACCTGAATTTAATTTTGAAAATGAAATACAAAAAGTAATGGATATTAATTTTCTTAAAAATCTTTATACTAATTGTAAGAGCAATTATGAGAAATTACAGATTTTCAGGGTAGTATTTGATAAAACTAAACTTGATGATGTATTTAAACATTATATAAATGAAACATTTCACATTGAGAACGACTATCTGTTTCAGTTAGATCCGGCTGAGTATAATACTGTTCCGTCATATATCATCGAAATTTCTGACCAAATGATTCGAGATTATGTAAATAAAACGGGTGAAATAATATGTGATTAATTTTATTATAATAAGTTTTTATGTAGTAAGTATAATATACATTAAAAGCCGCAGAAGAAAAATTATCTGCGGCTTTAATCATAATTAGCTTATTATTTATGTTGAAATATTTTTGCTTTTAAAACGAATAATTTAATATGTTTTGATGAGCTGAAAAATTAATACAAAGGAGTGTTTTGTCATGAAAAATTCATCTGAAAGAATTGAATTTATTACAGATTATATAGTATCTTATGAATCAAAAATAAAAGCTTTAAATTCAAAGGGATTATTCGATTCTGCAAAACTATTTGAACTATTTGCAATTGGGGTTTGTAATTTGTGGTTTAATAGGACATTTACGAATTTAAATGATCAATCACCAAATTATCCAGGTGTCGATTTAGTGTCTGACAACAATGAAATATTTATTCAGGTAAGTACTGTGCAAGATATTCCAAGTAAAATTTCAAGAACGTTAAACATGGTTAAGGAGAATAAAACTAATAAATTAAGTAATGTTAAAAATGTATATTTTTTTGTACTAAACAATGATAGTGTCGATAAAGCAAAGGATTATACTGGTATAAACAGAATAGGCGATGTCGATTTTGAAGTTAATAAACATTTAATATCAACGCAAACCATAATCACTCGTGCAACAAGTGATTTAGATTTTCAAATTAAGTTGTATGATTTGCTAGCAAAAGAAAATACAAAAGTTAGATCTATTTCTGAAAAATTATTTTCAGTGTTTGAAAATAGTAAAACAATTGGTCTTAAAGACATTGATTGCTTAATTAATGGTGAATATGAAATTGACCGAACTAATATAATAAATAAGATCAGAAATTCTAATCACCAATTTATTAGTGTTCGTGGAGAAGCTGGTAGTGGTAAATCTGTTGTATGTAAAAAAGTAGTTGAGAATGAACCTTATCTTTTATATGCCAGAGCAGAGCGTTTTACCGAAGAAACAGATATTAACGAGATTTGGCATCTTGATATAGAATATGCGTTGAAATATTTAGGTGATAAGCCTATCTTTTTCTTTATTGATTCATTAGAATTTATTTCAGAGGCTTATAAAACAAAATTAGATTTGCTTAAAAATTTATATGAGTTGGTTAAAAAATATCCAAATTCAAAAATAATCACTTCATGCAGAACTATTGATTCATCTGCTTTTCTTCAAATTGATTCAATATATTCTATTGATATTTATTATGTTGAAGAATTAACTCTTGAAGAAGTATATGCGATAGCAAAAAAATATCCCGTAATAAATGCCTTTAAATCTGATAATAGTTATTTGGATTTGATAAAATCACCGTTTTATATTAATTTAATAGTAAGAAACATTACTGTTCAAACTAATATAGATGATGAAAATAAACTTAGAAACTTTATATGGGAAAATGTTATTTGTCTAAAGGAAAAAGCTAACAACTATAATTTGCGTTTTGATGAGATTTCAAAAGAAATTAGGAAAATAGTTCTTGACAGGGCTAAATCTTTTTCAGTCGGAATAGACAAGGAATCGATAAATAGTTTGATTTTACACGCATTGTTGTCTGAGGGGATTGCTATTGAAAATGATTGTTCTGTACGATTAAAATATGATATATTTGAAGATATTTGTTTTGAAAAAATAATTGATAAACAATTTGATGTATGTAAAGGCAATTATAATACTTTTTTCAGCAGTGTTGAAAATCTGGGAAGAGGATGTTATAGAAGATATCAAATTTGGATTTCAAATAAATTATTATCGAAAGTTAATCGTGATAAGTTTATATATAAATTAATATTTACAAAAGATTTGTCAGAAAAATGGATTAAACAGACTTTGATAGGGTTAACAAAATCAAAATTTTGTACTTCTTTTTTTAGGGAACAATGCGCTGATATTATTAAGGAAGGGATGATAAGTAAATTTATAAATATCACTAATTTGTATGCATTTGAACCCAAAATTCAATACGTAAAAGAACAGTCTTTTGTCTTATTGACACCAAATGGAAGCGGTCGCTCTGATTTAATACGAATTGTTTATGATAATAATTTATTTTTAAATTCAACAGTAGATTCTGATGCAATTATAAAACTATGTTCAGATTATTCTAACGAACAAAATTATGATTCTGAAACTGCTGTGAAAGCATGTTATATTCTTCAACACTATATAGACACTGAACTCTTGATTGATAAAAAATATTATTATTCTTCTGAAAAAATAATAACTCCTTTGCTTATTCCAATATATCAAATGTCAAAGTTTTCGAAGGATTGGATAGTTTCATTTTGGAAAAGTCAGAAAAAACACTTTGTTTCAAATGATCACCAGTTGCATTGCTTAGCTAAAGAGATAATTGAATATACATTAAAATTTACTACAATTAACCTTGTAAAAAATCTTCCGAATGAACTGTGTGAACTTGCAAACACTTATTGGATGTCTGATTTGAATAATAGCCATTTGTTTTATGGTAGTCAATATGATTCGTATTGTTATAAATTCGGACTAAATAAATACGCTGATAATTATGAGCACTCTTTAGATTCTCTAAATAAATATTCGTTTTTTCGAAATTTGATAGACTGCAATTTTTGGATTGGTTTTCGCTGGGCGATAGATTTTATTAATAAAGCAGTAATTAATTTATCAACTTTTAAAGACAGTGGTGTAGATAAGATTGCAATAAAATTTTTTAAGACTGGTCTAGTAAAGCAATATTATGCGAATAGTAATATGTGGTACGCTGGTACAGAAGAGTATAAAATACCTGCTTTGATAAGTGATATGGTTTATCTTTTAAAGAATAAAATAATAAGTCTTATAAAGATTGCTATTAAGTGTAATTATAATTTTAAAACTTTTGCTAATAATATAAAAGAATACATATTCAATTTTTCTAATAACATAGTTATGTTTTCTATGATTGAAGATATTGGAATAGAATTTGAAAAGGAGTTGCCTGGTTTTGCATTAGATTTAGCTACTTGCATAAATTTGGTTATGTGGGATATTTCTCGTTTTGTTTCTTTAAATCCTGGTGCTGACTCTATTAAACTGAGGAAAAACATACTAACTGTTGTAGGACTTCCAAATTTAAAAGACAGATACACAGAAAATTCAAAAATTAAATTCACCTTACTAGATTATGTTGCACATATGCAGTTTATTGATGTAACTAAAGAGCGATGCTATAATATACTGGATTATCTTTATTCCATTTATCCTAATGAAGCAAATACAGCTTATGAACATCTTCAAATTCAAAAAATGGATATGCGTAATTCCAAAACCAAAAGAATAGATGATGATATTGTAGCAATATCACCGATAATTACCGGTGAAGCCAAAAAGATTGTTGAGAATCACATTAACAATAACCTTCATTTGACAAAAGTAGAAAAGGTTATTACTGATTTTTTAGATGCATTTGATTTTAATGATTATAGTTTAGATAGTGTGAGGAATATTATTGATTATTTGAAGTCTGAGATTTGTGATGTAGGTAGATCAGTTAAATTTCAAAATATTCTTATAACACTAATTGTTTTGGCACTAAATAAACCAGAATTAGATTCAAAAACCAGAAGTGAGTATTGTAATGTTTGGTTAACCGGCGTGGAAAATATACTAAATAATGGAAGCTTTATATTCGAATATAATTATTTAAGTGTTTTATTTAGGCAGATTGGTTCAAATGTAAAGCCAGAAATAAATCAGAGAATAAAAGTGCTAGTTCTGAATTTGATTATGTTTGATGGAAACAATGGGCTTATTCACGAACTTGGGAGAATAGCTCAGTGTTACTTAGAAACTAATACTAAACTTAGTGTTGCGTTATTTAATACTATAGTTATGCTTTCTAAAGATGAAATGGAATATCAAAAGTATACCTATAGCAATGTTGTTAGTATTGACAGAGAAACTGTTGATAAGTTTATTCCTAATAAAATGCCAAAATATTACGAATATGATTATATGGTATTATCTGACACTAAAAAAGGATATAGTAGATGTAGGGATGAAATAATAGAAAAATATTTATTTAATCAAGAAGAGTTGGATTTATCTGACTTTCTTATAACCAATTATGACATTGATATGTTATGCAATATAGTTAATTGTGGACTCACCACTCAGAATGAAGTTTATGTTCATGTATTGCAGGAAGTGGTTAGGTGTGTACTGGAAATCGTAAATTCAACAGATATGGAGTGTAGTCGTTATGACATAGTTACCGTACATTCATCTTTTAATTTATCTGATTACTTGGGGAAAGAACTTCTTAATGATAGTAATTGCATATTAGATATTTTATTCAAAGACATTGATTTTAACACATTTAGACGAGAAGCGGTGGAATTTTATTTGAGAACATTTAATGGATTATTACCAATATATGTGGATGCGTATGATGATTCCGAAAAACGAGGTAAATGTGAAACTATTTTGATAGCCTTAGAAGAAAAAATTAATAACATAACGTGCAGCAAATATATTCAGAAAGAATTATATAGAGCATTGTTTATGTCAGTTAATGGTTATGAAGGAGATTGGAGTAAAGTTAAAACTGATTATTCATATAAGGATATTGAGTTCCTAAATAGAATGTTTAGTAAGTATGGAAAATATAATTTTAAATTTTTCATGCATACTATCAACAAAATGAAATTAGAAAAACTATTACCTAATATTTTACCTTCAATAAACACAACTTTAGAATCCTTTATATCAAAAGAGTTTTTTGACAGATCTGATTATGAAAGTGTAAAGTATATTATTAGTCATCTCATAACTTTGTGCTTTATGGATTTTAATGAAGAAATTAAGGCTGATGAAGAACTCGTTAATGCGTATGAAGGAATACTCGAAAAATTAACAACTCTTAACTCAGAAGAAGCAGCTGTATTATTGGATGAATTTAGAATACATTAACTAATATTAATGTTGTGCATTATAGGCGAGAATAGAAAAAGTCAATATGTGAAACATCCTATTTGCAATACTACTTTTAAAAATATCACATCACGTGGTAAATTTTAATTTATGTTATTTCCTTACATTCGCCAGAGCGCATGACTGTTAATCATGATGTCACTGGTTCGAGCCCAGTTGGGGGAGCCATAACAGAGTAGTTTTTATAGCTGCTCTGTTTTTTTGTTATCTAAAAGTTTGTCTAAATTACTATTATAGGGTTCTATGTCAATAGTTGGGGTAAATCCGAAAAAGAAGAAATAAATGAACAAGCGATAGTATAAATCGGCTCTATGTCAATAGTTGGGGTAAACCCGAAAAAGAAGAATTGAAATGAACAAGCGATAGTATAAATCAAGCTATCGCTTGTTTTTACATTTGGTGAGAAAACATATGTAAAATACGATTACAAAACCGCTTGCCACAGGAGCAACGATATCGACGCTTATTAAGATGAATAAAGATGTGCTTGCCAAAGGCAGGAATATCCTTTATAGGCTGTTCACGATAATCATGAACCTTATCAGTTAATTTACCGCAACAGGGGCATTTATGAGGTTTTCTTTTTAATCGGCAGTTAATATGGATTGAATTATCAATTTCTTCAACTTTTTCTATATCAACATCTTGCAATCCTAAGAGCTTTTCGGTAAAATATTTGTAGAGCATATTTGTTCCTCCGTTTCTGTTTTCAGATACGCTCTAAGTAAAAGGAAAAAATAAGCCGTAATATTTAATATAAATCAAAAATTAAGGAGAGTTGAATTTTGAAAAAGGGTAGAAATTTGCGTAGCGTTAATACTGACGGAGGGGTGAATTTGCAATTCAAACTTTTGTCGGCAATCGGAATTATCATTATAGTTTCCGGACATTGTTATCATGGCGGAATGGAACTTGCTTATAACTGGTTTCCGCCGTATTCGTATCATTTGGCACTGTTTGTATTTATATCGGGATATTTTTACAAAACCGATTATGAAGAAAATATCGGAAAATACATATGGAAACGCACAAAGCGGCTTCTTATTCCTGCGTATCTGTGGAATATATTTTACGGTGGTATGGTTGCATTTCTCGGTTTGTTTGGATTTACTATAGGTGCAAAGCCTGATTTATACAATCTTTTTGTTATGCCGTTTGTTGACGGTGAGGCTTTTCAATATAACCTCGGTTCATGGTTTGTGTACCCTCTGTTTTTGGTTTGTATAATAAATGTGCTGTTCAGAAAATTTTTGAAACTGATTCATCTTGACAATGAATTTATAGTTTTGATAGTGTATCTCGCAATCGGAATGATAGGAATTAACACTGCAATAGAAAATCCGACTGCAATTAACGGTATAGTGAAACTTCTTGTCAGAACAATGTTTTTCCTGCCGTGTTATGAATTCGGTCGCTTTTATAAAGCTGTGCTTGAAAAGAAAGACACTCTCAATAATGTTGCGTACTTTGCAATTATATTTGCTGTACAGCTGATACTTTTAAATTTTTGCGAAAATTTGGAATACACGCCGTCATCGTTCACTAATTTCAACAACGGTTTTGTAATTCCGTATATCTCGTCAATCACAGCAATTGCATTTTGGCTGAGAGTTTCAAGATTGCTTGTACCTGCCATAGGAAACAGCAAGCTTGTAAGGCTTATAGCTGACAACACATACGGAATTATGGTAAATCAGCTTGTAGGCTTTATGTGCCTAAAATTTGTATTCTACGGATTAAGCTGCATTACTTCAGGCTCATTGTTTGGTGACTTTAATGTTGCATCATTTAAATCAAGTATATGGTACTACTATCTCCCAAACGGTTTGCAACAGTGGGCTTTTGTATATCTCATATTTGGTCTATTTGTACCGATATTAATTAGCATTATTTTAAATAAAATCTGTAATATCGTACACTCTTCTTCTTACTTAAAAAAGATATAGTTCCTCTGAAACAGGACTGTAACAACAGTAAACTTAATTAAAGGAGATGCAATGAAACAAAGGTTACATATCAAGAGGTCTATAGTTATGAATAAAAAAAGTTGTATTTCTGTTCTGCGTGGACGGTCTGACAGGTTTCAGACTGGCTATTGAAGCGGCTTTTCCAAATGCACAAATTCAGCGTTGTATCATTCATCAGATACGCTCAAGCACAAGATTTCTCTTGTTAAGTGTTGACCTTTCTTGTGGTTTGGTGTAAAATTAAGCATATCCATAGTGACGGTTTCCTTTCGGATTTTTGTGTGGTAACTTAATTCTACTACGAAATCGTTTCTATGGATATTCTTTTTTATTCTTTCATCTACATTTTACAATTTGCGAACCATAATTTATTATTGTTACCCTAACATTTAGAATAAAACCATAAAAAGAACAGGTACAATCGGAAATTGATTGTACCTGTCGGTTTTAAAGATTAAGTTTTAAAAGCTCTTTTGCAGTGATGTCAACAAGATGTTCGCATTTCTTTGCATTGTCGTTAATAATCGAATCAAAGCCGAAAGAATTATGATTTTCAGAGTCGGGATAAGTGATTTTTTCGATATTATCAAGACCTGCCTCATATGATTTCTGTATGGAAAATTTATGCGACTTGGTAGATAGACCGTTTTTCATAATCCATACTTGGTTTTGACTGTCAATTGCAGGGAATGTTATAATACTTGCGGCACCGTATTTAGTCAGTGACGGAACACCGGCTGAAAAATGCTTGCCTTTAATTGCTTTGTAAAAACTTTCAATAGAATAGGAATTTTTGGCTTTTATGTTGTTGATCTTAACACATAAAGCCATTAGTAACCCCTTTCATTATGTATAAGATCAGTTTGTACCCCATACATTACCGTCTTTGTCAGTATATTTACCGGCAATAACCATAATAAGGTCAACAAGCCAGCCAATACCGCAAGCACCACCTGTAAGAAGCCAAATTACGCCTGTACCGATTTTACCTGTCAAAAATCTGTGTACACCTAAACCACCAAGGAAAAATGTGATTAAAATTGCACCTGCTTTACTCATAAACAATTACCTCATTTCTTTAATTTTTTGATTGCATATTTTTGTTTACAACTAATATAATACACATTAATGACAAGAATTGCAACTATTTGGCATAAAAGTCAATTTACTGGCAAGAATGGCAGATTAAGGAGAAACGGTGGTATTTGTAAATGATGTTTAACACACAAAGTTTAGTTTAATAAATTCAAAATTTAGGTCAACCCTTTTTATAGGGTTGCGGGTTTGGGCAGAGCCCATTAAATAATAAAAGCGAACTGATTTGTAATTAAAACAAACAGTTGTAATTATATTGTAGAATAACCAAACTTTAGATTAATCAAGATTTTAATATAAAACAAAAGTAAAGACTAATGAGTGGCAGAAAGCTGCACTTGTGCAGTCTTAGAATAAGATACTCTAAAGGATGCAAAGGTTTTTGTGTGTGGCTAATTTGCCCTTGAAAAGAGGCAAATTAGTAGTTTTAGTAGCGTGCCTTTTCTTTTGTTGCTATCGCAATTTTTATGCTCTCGTCGTTATGTTCAAGCCGCCAAACGGCAAGCCATTTGGCTATCAAAATTTGCGACAGCATAAAGCATTTGTGGGCGTTGCCCACACCCACAACCTTTGAAAAGGTTGACCAAACTTTTATATTCGGGACGGAAAGTTTATCTTTTCCTTTACTTTGTTGCCCGACCGATAATTTCCTAAAACCTAATCCCACCAACTTTGACAAATAATAAAAAGCCGACAAACATAGTACAAAACTAAGTTTGTCGGCTGAATTTTTATATCGTATTATGCTGTTTCGGACAATCACATTCTTGGTTCTTTAACTTCAAATGTAAATGTTTCCTGTGCGGTTTTGCCGTCTGCATCCTTGACCTCAACGAGTACGGTATGGTCGCCTATTTCTAACGGAGTATTGTTCTCATAATCGAGTTTATGCATATCAATAAAGAAATTATTGTCATCCGAATAATCCTGTACCAATAAACCGTTGTCAAGTGTAAACTTATACTGATAAGGAGCAGTTCCCATAAATGCATTTGCGGTAATTGTTACATTATTATCGCTCTTACCGATGTAGTCCTTATCTGTATGAATACCCACAATAACAGGGTTTTCACTTTCATATGCGTCAACTACCGTATAATTATACAGGGTTTCCTCTGCGCAATCATCAATAGCGTTATAACTCCTTACCGAAACATCATAGCTGCCACTTTCACTAAATGTATAAGTAAATGTGTTTGACTCTGATTTTTGCTGAACAACCTCGCCGTTAATCAAAAATTCATAGCTGAACGGTGTAACGCCCGAATCCATTGTTGCGGTAAATGTTACAGGAGTGCCTGCCATTGCCTTTCCGGAATCATAATCGGCGCAAAAATTACGGATAATGTGTTCCGAAGCAGTACTATTTCTCTCAAATTCATATGTACCGGCAATATGTTCCTGAATAAGAGTAACATCACTGACATCGTTTACACCGTTAAAATTGACATCTCCTGCATAAAATTGTCTTGGTGACAGTTCCGCATTGCCGGCAAGTCCGTTTTGAAGAAGTGTAACATCATTGATATCAACTTTAAAATTCTCGTCAACATCACCTGTAATTATAGGTCTTACCATCGCAGAAACCGAAAAAGCTTGAGCTGTTCCAAGCATACCTACGATAAGAGCAGTTGAACAAACAACTTTTGTGATTTTTTTCATAATTATTATTCCTTTCTAAACTATACATCTTCACTGATAAAGTAAATATTTGTCGGTAAAGTATCTAATATTTATTTTATCTTATATTTGATTATACTATAAAAACGATGAAAATGTAACTGCAATAATAACAGAAAACAATTTTGTATATTTGTGCATTTTTATTAAATATATGATAAAAATACATTTAAATATATTTATCGTGAATATTTATCACTGAATTTTTTGAGTTAATAGAATATGTTTAATTACGCAACTATTCTTTACATTTCTTGTATAATTTAGTTGGTTGTTTATGTAAATTTGCTGTGCTATACTTAGGCTATGAAAGGTGTGAAAAATATGATTGGTATGAATTTAAAGGCGCTGCGCAAAGCAAAGGGTTATTCACAGGAAGAAGTAGCGGAAAAAATTAATGTTTCCCGTCAGTCTGTGGCTAAATGGGAGAACGAAGAGAGTATTCCCGATGTTATAAAATGCAGCGAACTTGCTAATCTTTATGAAATATCGCTCGATGAGCTTGTACACGATAAAATATCCGTTGAAGAGGAATCGACAAATTCGGAGGACGGAAAATATGTTTTCGGCATTGTAAAAGTAGGCGAGCGTGGTCAGATAGTTATTCCTAAACACGCAAGAGATGTTTTTGACATTAAACCCGGAGATAAACTGCTCGTTGTCGGGGATATAAAGCGTGGCTTGGGAATAGGCAAGGTAAGCCGTTCTATTGCAAGTGATTTTGTGTTTGAGGAATGAGGTTTTATTTATGTTAGCGATAAAAACTGAAAATCTTACAAAAAAATACAAAGATAAAGTTGCGGTAAATTCAATTAATCTTTCTATAAATAAAGGCGAAATTTACGGGTTGCTCGGCGTAAACGGTGCGGGCAAGTCTACAACAATAAAAATGCTTTCGTGTCTGATTAAGCCGACAAGCGGTGACGCTGTGCTTAACGGATACAGCATTGTAAATGACAGCGAAGATGTTAAGAGAATTATTAATGTATCACCACAGGAAACCGCAGTTGCGCCAAATCTGACCGTAAGAGAAAATCTTGAGCTGATAGCTGAAATATACGGCTTTGAAAAAGAAACAGCGGTGCAGAAAGCGCAGAATATGATAGATGATTTTGAGTTTGCGGAAGTTGCAAAGTCAAAGGCAAAAACTTTATCGGGCGGCTGGCAAAGAAGATTGAGCATTGCAATGGCGCTTATAAGCAACCCTGAAATTTTATTTCTTGACGAGCCGACTTTGGGACTTGATGTTTTGGCAAGAAGAGAATTGTGGAATAAAATCAGCGCTTTAAAAGGTAAGATTACGGTAATCCTTACAACTCACTATCTCGAAGAGGCGGAGTCGCTGTCAGACCGCATAGGTATTATGGTAAAGGAAAATCTTGTGGCTGAGGGTACGGCTGATGAACTTAAAAACAGCGTTAATGCCACATCTTTTGAAGACGCTTTTGTAAAAATTGCGGAAGAGGGTAAATAATTATGAAAACTTTAGCTTTTGCGTCAAGAAATGCAAAGGAATTGCAGAGAGATGTTTTAACATCAATTTTCGGTATTGCTTTTCCTATTGTATTGCTTGTTTTGTTGTCGGTAATTAACTCAAGTATTCCGAAAGAGGCACATATGACCTTGCTTGAAATTAAAAATCTTACGGGCGGAATAAGCGCATTCGGACTTGTGTTTTTGTCGCTTTTTTCTGCGCTTTTGGTTTCAAAAGACAGATGCACGGCTTTTATTGTCAGACTTTACGCTTCGCCCCTTAAGCCGAGCGGCTACATACTCGGTTATACAGTACCGCTCATTCCTATGGCTTTATTGCAAACACTTGTTACCTGTTTGTTTGCGCTGATTTTCGGTTTATCTTTTTCGGCAAATATTTTGCTTGCGGCGGTTGTAAGTATTGTTCCTGCTTTTTATATATTTCAATAGGGCTATTGTGCGGTACGGCATTTAGTGATAAAATGGTAGGTATAATATGCGGTGCGGTACTCACAAACCTGTCGGCATGGCTTTCAAATATATGGTTTGACATCTCGCTTGTAGGCGGTGCATTTCAAAAAATCGCAGAATTTTTGCCGTTTATTCATTGCGTAAATGCTTTAAGGGCAGCGCTTGAGGGCAATTATTCGCAGATAATACCCGAATTACTTTGGGTATTCGGATATGCCGCAGTAATTTTTGCTTGTGCTGTATTGCTGTTTAACCGCAGAATGAAACAGGATAAGTAAGGAATTTGCGAATGAACAAGGACACTCTGAAAAGTAAAAAACGATATGACTTAATTGATTCAATCCGTGGCTTTGCCGTTATTAATATGGTTGCGTTTCACGCATTGTATGATATTTTTATAATATACGGCGACGGCTCTGCTTTTACAAACTCATTTTTTGCCGTATGGGAACGCTTTATTTGTGTATCGTTTATTATTATTTCGGGAGTGTCTTTTAATTTTTCAAATCATACGGTCAGAAACGGAATAATAGTGAGCTTATGCGGTTTTGTTGTTACAGCAGTTACTGCAATAGCTATACCGAGTCAGGTTGTTTGGTTCGGAATACTGAATTTATTGGGTATTTCAATGCTTATATGTTCGGCACTGAAAGACTTATTTAATGCAATTCCTACTGTAGTGGGTGCAATTTTGAGCTTTATGCTTTATGCCGTTACATATGGAGTTCCGACAGGCTACATAGGATTTTTGGGAATACCGATTATTGAACTGCCGTCTTTTTTGTACGAATATAAATATCTGTCATTCTTGGGCTTTCGTTCGTATGATTTTGTTTCAAGCGACTATTTTTCGATAATTCCGTGGCTGTTTATGTTTGTGTTCGGAATATTTTTATGGCGTATAATAAAGAAAATAAAATGGGAGAAATATTTTTATTTTAAAATTCCCATATTAAATGTAATAGGAAGATACAGTCTTATAATATATCTTTTGCATCAGCCTGTAATAATGCTGATTATGACAATTATTTACGGGTATTAATAAGCAAATAATAGCTTTTGATAAATAATATTGTGCGGTTGAGGGGTCAACCGCCTTTTTTTATTGACTTTTTTACCAAAATGCGGTATTATGATAAATGTATAACTTTAGCTATGATTACAAGGAGGATGCCTGTGCTTGATATGACGGTAATTTACGATTTAGCCATTGTTGCGTTAAGAATATTAATGCCCGTATATGCTATTATAATTGTATATCAGTGCTATGCTGCAATGCGTCGTCGCAGAAGGCCCGAAAAGCCTCTTGTTACACTTTACAATACAGTTACAGGACTTAAACTTCCTGTTATTTTCTGGGAAAATTCAATCGGCAGAAGCAGGGCAAGCGACATTGTCGTTGATGACCCTGCCGTTTCAAGAAATCACTGCGTTCTTTTGAGAAGAGCCAGCGGCTGGTATATCTGTGATACGGGTTCAAAAGGCGGTACATATGTAAACGGCGAAGAAGCTGTGGGCAGAACCAGAGTGCTTATTGACGATGTTATCAGTGTGGGCAATTCGCAGTTCCAGTTTTTGCGTGGCGAAGATTATGACGAAAATCTCCGTTACAGTTGGTTTTTTAAGAAAGCCAACAACAAGCCTGCAATGAAATCGTGGAAACTTATGCTTTTAATCACGCTTTTCCATTTCTTTATGTGCGTAGAGGCGGTATTTTGGCAGGACGGTACCAACAAGTATTCACCGCTCGTACTTTTCGGATGCCTTGCAGTGGCAGAATGGACATTTTTCTTTGTTTCTTCAAAGGTACTTAAAAGGGTGAGTTTTGAACTTGAAAGCCTTGCGCTGTTTTTGACGGGCGTGGGTGTAATGTTGCTTGTGCGGCAGGTAGAGCGGTCGGCTTATGTACAGCTTATTGCCGCAGTTGTGGGAATGGCGCTGTTCTGTGTTATAATCAAGTTTATTGAGGACCCGGACAGAACTTCGTCAACAAAATTAAGATACGGACTTATGATTGCCGCAGTAGGACTGCTCGGCGTGAGTATAGTATTCGGCAAAATTACTTACGGTGCGGCTAACTGGATCAGCATTGGCGGTATTTCTCTTCAGCCGTCCGAAATAGTAAAAATCATATACATATTTATAGGTGCAAACACACTTGACAGATTACAGACAAAAAAGAATTTGTTTGAGTTTATTATATTCTCGGCTGTTTGTGTAGGATTGCTTGCATTAATGGGTGACTTCGGTACAGCGCTCATATTCTTTATGACCTTCCTTTTAATCTCATTTATGCGTTCGGGCGACTTTAAAACAGTAATTCTTGCCATTGTGGCGGCTGTATTCGGTGTGTCTATTGTGTTGCGCTTTAAATCTTATGTTCTCGACCGTTTTAAGGCTTGGGGACATGCGTGGGAATACGCAAATGACTTAGGTTATCAGCAAACTCATGTGCTTACATATATAGCAAGTGGCGGACTTTTCGGCGTCGGCATAGGCAACGGCTTTTTAAAGGGCGTCGGAGCGTCGGAGAGCGACCTCGTCTTTGGCTTGGTTTCCGAAGAAATGGGAGTAATTGTTGCAATTACTCTCGCCGTTGCGGTAGCTTGCCTTGTTATCTATGCAAGAGCAATCACAACAAGAAGCAGAAGTACATTCTATTCTATTTCTGCCTGCTGTGCTGCGGGTTTGCTTGTAATACAGCTTTCACTCAATGTTTTTGGCGCAACCGATATTCTTCCGCTTACAGGTGTAACATTCCCGTTCATCAGCTGTGGCGGTTCAAGTGTGCTTTCCTGTTGGGGACTTATTGCATTTATCAAGGCGGCAGACGAAAGAACATATGCGGTGAAAAAATAATCTTACAAAACCGAATGAGGTATTGCTTTGCAGTACCCTCTGAATAAATCAGAGAAAGGACGGTGTTTGAATGAAAAGAGTATTACGGAGAAGTACGCTTATATTTGCGGTTACGGTAGCCTTTATCGGCGGTATGGGCTTTTTTGCCTACAAGCTCGTTGCAAATTCGGGCGATTGGGTAGATCAGCACTATAACTACCACATCGCAGGAACCGACGGACTTGCAAAGGCAGGTACAATTTATGACCGCAACGGCAATATTCTTGCTCAAAGTGTTGACGGAAAAAGAGTTTATAATGAAAACCAAAGCGTCAGAACTTCGCTTTTGCACACAATAGGCGATAATTCTTCTAATATTTCTACTGCTTTACAGAGCAGATACCGTTCCCAGCTTATCGGATATAATCTTATTTGGGGACTGAATATGCCCGATTCTCTAAGAAAGGGCAATGACATTAATCTTACGGTAGATGCAGACACCTGCGCAGCGGCTTATGATGTATTGTCAGGCTACGGCAAAGACGGTGCTTGCGTTGTATATAACTACAAAACAGGTGAGGTCATCTGTTCCGTAAGTACAAAGGCTTACGATCCGGAAGCGCCTCCCGAAATTACCGAGGAAAACGAAAAAGACTACGAGGGTGTGTATCTTGACAATACTATTTCTTCAACCTATGCGCCCGGTTCGATTTTTAAGATAATTACTTCTGCCTGCGCTATTGAAAATCTTCCCGACATCTACGACCGTACATGGTATTGTTCGGGTAAGGAAGATATCGGCGGAAGTGATGTAACCTGTGTTGAACCGCACGGTTACATAAACTTTAAAGAGGCAATGTCACATTCCTGCAATATTGTTTATGCGGAACTTGCGGTTGAACTCGGCGAAGAAAAAATGACTGCCACCGCAAATAAAGCCGGCATAAACAGCAGCTTTAAGGTGGATGACAACGAAACCGCAAAGGGAAATTACGATGTAAGCGATGCAAACACAAACCAGCTCGGCTGGTCGGGCGTCGGTCAGTACAATGACAAAGTAAACCCAATGCAAATGGCTGTTATTTGCGGAGCAATCGCAAACGGCGGCAAAACAAAAGAACCGTATATGATAAAGGACGGTTCAATTCTGGGTGTGCTCGGATTGGGCGGCTCGGACAGTACAAACGAACTTTTCAGCAGCAGCACGGCAGAAGCGCTTGACGATATGATGCGCTTTACAATGACCGATTACTACGGCGACGATCTGTTTGGCGGACTTACGATATGCGCAAAGACAGGTACTGCCGAGGTCGGCGAGGACAAAGGCCCTAACGGTTGGATGGTAGGTTATGCAAAGGACGAGGATTGCCCTCTTGCATTTGCCTGCGTTGTGGAAGACTCGGGTTTTGGCTTTACCTATGCGGGCCCTGTTGTTGAGGCAGCTATGATACAGGCAGCAAAATCACTCGGTGCAGCTGCCGTACAGTAAAAAGAATTTATACCGAAAGGACATTTATATATGAATATTCTCAAAGCCTTGTTTGGCAATTACAGTAAAAAAGAATTAAAGCGAATTCAGCCGATTTGCGATAAGGTGCTTGCACTTGAGGACAAGTATGCGGCTATGAGCGAAAGCGAACTCAAAAATCAGACAGCTGTTCTCAAAGAGCGTCTTGCAAACGGCGAAACTACAGATGACATCTTACCGGATGCCTTTGCTGTATGCCGAGAGGGTGCTTGGCGTGTACTTGGTATGAAACATTATCCGGTACAGATTATAGGTGGTATCGTACTTCATCAGGGCAGAATTGCCGAAATGAAAACAGGTGAAGGTAAAACTTTGGTTGCTACACTTCCTGCATACCTTAACGGTCTTACAGGCGAGGGTGTACATATCGTAACAGTCAACGATTATCTTGCACGCCGTGACTCCGAATGGATGGGCAAACTTTACAGATACCTCGGACTTACCACAGGTCTTATTGTTCATTCACTTGACAACGAGGGCAGAAAAAAGGCATACGAAGCTGATATTACATACGGTACAAACAACGAACTCGGATTTGACTACCTCCGTGATAATATGGTTGTTTACAAGGAGCAGAAAGTACAGCGTGGCCACGCTTACGCAATTGTCGACGAGGTTGACTCAATCCTTATTGATGAGGCAAGAACACCTCTTATTATTTCGGGTAAGGGCGACAAGTCAACAGATTTGTATGCAAAGGCAGATAAGTTTGCCAGAACTTTAAAGGTTCAGCGCTTTGAAGAGCTTGACTCCAAAGAAGATATGGAGGATTACTACGCAGAAAACGACATCGACTATGTTGTAGACGAAAAGCAGAAAACAGCTACACTTACACAGAACGGTGTTAAGAAAGCCGAAGAATTTTTCGGCATTGAAAACCTTACAGACCCGGAAAACCTTACAATTCAGCACCATGTAAACCAGGCTATCAAGGCTCACGGTATTATGAAACTCGATGTTGACTATGTTGTTAAAGACGGCGAAGTTATCATTGTTGATGAATTTACAGGTCGTTTTATGTACGGCAGACGCTTTAACGAGGGCTTGCACCAGGCAATTGAAGCAAAAGAGGGCGTAAAGATTCAGAACGAAAGCAAAACTCTTGCTACAATCACATTCCAAAACTACTTCCGTCTTTACAAAAAGCTTTCAGGTATGACAGGTACTGCTCAGACAGAGGCAGAGGAGTTCCAGGAAATTTACAAACTTGATGTTGTTGAAATTCCTACAAACAAGCCTGTTCAGCGTATAGATCTTCCGGACTCCGTATTCAAGACAGAAAAAGGCAAGTTTAAGAATGTAATCGACCAGGTTGTAGAGGCTCACGAAAAGGGTCAGCCTGTACTTGTCGGTACAATTTCTATCGAAAAGTCGGAAGAACTTTCAAAAATGCTTAAAAAGCGCGGCATCAAGCACAATGTGCTCAACGCCAAACAGCACGAAAAAGAGGCTGAAATCGTAGCACAGGCAGGAAAGCTCGGTGCGGTTACAATCGCAACAAATATGGCAGGCCGTGGTACCGATATTATCCTTGGCGGTAACGCTGAATTTATGGCTAAAGCATCTATGCGTAAGCAGGGCTTTACAGATGAACTTATTGAAGAGTCAACAGGTCACGCAGAAACAGATAACGAGGAAATCCTCAATGCAAGAAAGACATTTGATGAGCTTAACTCAAAATATAAAGAAGAAATCAAAGAAGAAGCTGAAAAGGTAAGAGAAGCAGGCGGCCTTTACATTATCGGTACAGAGCGCCACGAATCAAGACGAATTGATAACCAGCTTAAGGGCCGTGCAGGTCGTCAGGGCGACCCGGGTGTAAGTAAGTTCTTCCTTTCTACAGAAGACGATCTTATGCGTTTATTCGGCGGCGACAGAATGAAGATGGTTATGGAACGACTTAATGTTGATGAGGACACTCCGATTGATGCTAAGTTGATTTCAAATATCATAGACAGCTCGCAGGAGAAAATCGAACTCCGTAACTTCGGTATTCGTAAAGATGTACTACAGTACGACGATGTTCTTAACAAGCAGAGAGAAATTATCTACGGCCAGCGTGATCAGGTTCTTAACGGTGAGGACTTACACGATACTATCTATAAGATGATTGAAGATACAATTGACACAAGCGTTAAGCAGTATCTCCCGGACGGCCCTCGTGAGCATTGGAATCTCCAGAGCCTTAAGGATTATTATAAGGATTGGCTTATTCAGGACGAGAGCCGTTACGACTTTGACCTCGAAGACCTTGAGGATATGGAAGCCGAAGACATTAAGAATATGCTTATCGAAGATGCAAAAGCTATCTATAAAGAAAACGAGGAGCTTTTGCCGACCGAAACTATCCGTGAAATGGAGCGTGTATATCTCCTCAAGAATGTTGATACACACTGGATGGATCACATTGATAATATGGATCAGCTTAAGTCAGGTATCAGACTCCGTTCATATGGTCAGCATGACCCTGTAGTAGAGTACCGTATTGAAGGCTTTGATATGTTCGACGAGATGATTGAAAGCATCAGAGAAGATACAGTTAAGATGATGCTCATTATGCCTAAAAAGGTATATGAGGTTAAAAAGCGTCAGGACGCTATCGAGGCTGCAAAGCGTATGGCATTAAAGCAGGCACAGGCTGCACATCAGGTAGTTTTAAATAACGGCGAAGATGAAGAGCCGAAAGAAAGCCCGATTGAAATCGCTTTAAAGCGTGAGCAGGTTGCTCAGCCTACAGAAACTTCGGGTGACGGTACAGACACAGCCAACAAAACTATCCGTAAAGGCAAAAAAGTCGGCAGAAACGATCCTTGCCCATGCGGCAGCGGCAAAAAATATAAGAAGTGCTGCGGCAAAGACGAATAATTTTACTGAAAATTAAACAGATAAAAAATTCCGATCTGTAAGGGTCGGAATTTTTTGTTGTCGGTTGTTTTTGAAAGTTTAGGTAATTATGGTTTAGCAAAATATTTCGCCGAGTAATTTTAATAGTTTGGGTTAAGTATTTTTCTACCCATAATCTAATAAAAATTTTTGTGAAATACAGTATATTAAATTATCATATTAATATGTTATTGTATTAATGTTAAAAAATTAACGGAATATTTTATAGTATCCTACAAAAAAATTTTTCCAATCGAAAAAGCATTGACTTTTTGCTCGAAAGGTGTCATACTTTTAGTATTAATGCGGTAAACAATAGCCTTTTGGCTTTTGTATAAAAAATTTAATGAAGGGGTTTTCTAAGTGGAAAAACTATTTAAACTCAAAGAAAACGGTACCGCGGTAAAAACAGAAGTTGTTGCCGGCGTTACCACATTCCTTGCAATGGCTTACATACTTGCCGTAAACCCAAGTATGCTTGGCGCTGCCGGAATGGACTCAAGTGCGGTTTTTGCTGCAACAGCAGTATCGGCAGCATTTGCTACACTTTTTATGGCATTTTTTGCAAACTATCCTGTTGCTCTTGCTTCCGGTATGGGACTTAATGCTTACTTTGCATACACAGTAGTTCCGCAGCTTGCATCACAGGGTATTACAAATCCATGGCAGGTTGCTCTTACAGCAATCCTTGTTGAAGGTATTATCTTTATTATCCTTTCACTTTTCAAATTCCGTGAAACACTTGTTAATAAAGTACCTAAGAACTTAAAACTCGGTATTTCGGCAGGTATCGGTCTTTTCATTACAATTGTAGGCTTAAAGGGTGCAGGCGTTATCGTTTCCGATGCTTACTATGACGGCACAGCTGTTCAGTCATCAACACTTGTAACACTCGGTGACTTAGGTTCCGCAAATGTAGTTCTTGCAATTGTAGGTCTTCTTATTGTAGCCGCTTTGTGGCACTTCAAGGTTAAGGGTTCAATCCTTATCGGCATCATTGTTACTTACATTTTCGGCATTATTGCACAGCTTTGCGGTTGGTATCAGGGCACTTCACTTATTCCTGATTTCTCAAACTATGCAATATTTGCTCCTGTTCAGAATATGGCAACAGAAACTTTATTTAAGTTCGATTTTACTTATGTAGCACAGAATGTAGTAAACTTTGCAGTTATTGTATTTGCATTCCTCTTTGTTGACCTTTTCGATACAGTAGGTACACTTATCGGTGTTGCACAGCAGGGCAACCTTCTTAACGAAAAAGGCGAGCTTCCAAGAGTAGGTAAGGCTTTAATGGCTGACGCCGTAGGTACTTGCGTAGGTGCTTGTCTTGGTACATCAACCGTAACTTCTTATGTTGAGTCAACAACAGGTGTTGCCGAGGGCGGCAGAACAGGTCTTACAGCTATGACCTCAGGTATTCTCTTCCTTCTTGCAATTCCTTTCTACCCGATTTTCCTTGCAATTCCGTCATTTGCAACAGCTCCTGCTCTTGTGTTTGTTGGACTTTTAATGCTTAAGAACATTACTCAAATGGACTTTGAGTCTGACATTGCCGATACAGTTGGCGGTTTCCTTGCAATCATTATGATGCCATTCGCATATTCAATCGCAACAGGTATTATGTTCGGTATTATTTCTTGGGTTATCCTCAAGATCGTTACAGGTAAAATCAAGCAGATTCACCCTGTTATGTGGGTTGCAGCCGCACTTTTTGTAGTACGAATAGTAACCATAGTTCTTCATATTGCTTCTTAAAAGTCAATATTAAAATTTATGCTCCTGCAAAATGCTGCAGGAGCATTTTTTTGGGTTGTGAATTGTTATATAATATGATACAATAGAATTTAAGGCGGTGAATGCTTAATGATAAGCAAGTTAATATCAAAGCTCGGCTACACGAGATTTATAGCGTTGAGCTTTATTCCTGTAATTTTGTTGGGAACTTTCCTTTTGTGCCTGCCGATTTCCTCAAAGACGGGGGAATGGACGAATTTTATTGATTCACTTTTCACATCGGTAAGCGCAACCTGTGTTACGGGATTGGTTGTATTTGATACATTTACTCATTGGACTGTTTTCGGACAGATTGTTATTCTGATAATGATTCAGATAGGCGGTCTTGGTCTTATGACGATAATAACAATGATTTCAATATTTTTGCGCAAAAAGATTAATATGCGTGAACGCAAAATGATGATGCAGTCATCGGGCAATACTCAAATTGACGGTACTTTAAAACTCGTTAAGAAAATAGTCGGAGGTACTTTTATATTTGAGGGAATAGGTGCTGTATTACTTGCTTTTCGCTTTTGTCCGCAAATGGGTATGCTGAAAGGAATATACTACAGTTGTTTCCACGCTATTTCTGCTTTTTGCAACGCAGGCTTTGACCTTATGGGATTTCGCCAACCGTATTCTTCGCTGACTTACTATACAAATGATTACTATGTAAACATAATTATAATGTCGCTTATTGTAATCGGCGGTATCGGCTTTATTGTGTGGAATGACATTTTAAAAAATAAATTTCATTTTTCTAAATATTTGCTTCATACTAAAATAGTTCTTGTTACAACGGCAATTTTGCTTGTCGCAGGCGGACTTGGCTTTTTTATTTTTGAATACAACGGCGAACTTGCCGACAAGACTGTTCCGCAAAAAATTGTAAACGCTATGTTTATGTCGGTAACCACAAGAACGGCAGGTTTTAATACAATTGACCTTTCAAATCTCTCGGATTCCGGCACATTGCTTTCGCTTATTCTTATGCTTATAGGCGGTAGCCCGGGTTCAACGGCGGGCGGTCTGAAAACAACTACAATAGCGGTGGTTGTGATTGCGGTATTTGCAATGGCGAAAGGCGGTGACGATATAAACACTTTTAAGCGCAGAATTGTGTCTGATGTGGTTAAGCAGTCGGCGGTAATTATTTTGATTTATCTCTTTGCGGTTATGCTTTCGTCAATGATTATTTGCAGCGTAGAGGGATTGGGTATGTCGCAGGTATTGTTTGAAACCGCCTCGGCGGCAGGCACAGTAGGAGTGTCAAAAGGCATAACAAACCAAATCTCGGCAATTTCAAAAATAATATTAATGATAATGATGTATGGCGGACGAATCGGCGGACTTTCGCTTGTGCTTGTGTTTGGACAAAGAAAACCCGAAGCACCTGTAAAGCGCCCTACAGAACAGATATTAATCGGTTAAGGAGAAACATTTATGAAGTCGGTACTTGTAATCGGAATGGGAACAATTGGAATTTATCTTGCACGAAAAATGCAGGACCTCGGCAATGAAGTAATGATTGCAGACAAGGACGAGGAACTCATACAGGAGCTTTCACCTGAATTCAACGACGCTTTTTGCGGTGACTGCTCGGCAGACGGAATTTTGAAATCTATAGGAGTTAATACTTTTGATTATTGCTTTGTGACAATCGGTGAGGATTTTTATGCCTCCCTCGAAATTACTTCCATTTTAAAGGAACTCGGTGCAAAGTATGTAATTGCAAAGGCTAAAAGGGCAAGACAGGTTGAATTTTTAAAGAAAATAGGCGCTGACGAGGTTGTATATCCCGACAAAGAGATTGCCGAAAACCTTGCGGTAAGATACAATGCAGACAATATTTTTGATTATATTGAACTCACTTCGGAGTATTCTATCTTTGAAATTCCCGTGGTATCATCGTGGGTTGGAAAAAAGGTAATGGATGTTGATGTTCGCCGTAAACATAAGATTAATATTATTGCGGTAAAAAATGATAATGAACTTAATCTGAACCTTGGCGGCGATTATGTCTTTGATGAAAACGACCACCTTGTAGTGCTTGGCAAATCAAGTGATGTATTCAGTGTTGCATCAGATGTAAAAAGACCGTCACGATAATATGAAAAGGGGAACTCGGCAGGGTTCCCTGTTTTTGAAAGGATGTTAATATGATTATAGCGGCAGTTGATTTGGGCAAAGCAAGAACAGGTATAGCGGTTTGCGATAAGACAGAGTTTTTAGCGTCGCCGCATACGGTAATTTTTGAAAAATCACCCGAAAAACTTTTTGAAAAAGTGAAAGAAACCGTTGTGAATTTAAAGGCTGAAATCGTGGTTGTGGGGCTTCCTAAAAATATGGACGGCAGTGAGGGTGAGAGTGCGCAGAACGCAAGAGCCTTTGCGGAGCGTTTACACAACGAAACAGGGTTGCAGGTGGATTTGCAGGACGAAAGAGGTACTACTATTACAGCCCACAACTTTTTAAACGATACAAATACAAGAGGCAAAAAAAGAAAAAATGTGGTAGACGAAGTTGCCGCAACGATAATTTTGCAAAATTATCTTGATAAAAGAAAGAACAGTAAGAATTATTAATTTATACAATTTGTATTTAGCACATCTTTTAACATAAATGTTGAAAACTATGTGGAAAGTGTGAAAAGCTATGTTAAACGACTGTCAAAACTACAGCCCTTTTACAAGTAACACCCAATCTTTTACAGAAATGTAACATTTCAACAATTAACGCAGGAGTTTTCAACATAGGTGTTAATACTTGAATGTGGAAAGAATTTGATTACAAATAGTATAAATCTTGTGTCAAGGTATAATTTTCAACAAAAAATTTAAGCGAAAAATTTTGAAATGTAAGGGTTAAAGGCAAATTCAAAAAGGAAAGAGAATCGGAGAATGGAAGATAAAGAACTTGTGCTTGACCGTGAACACCATATATTGTATACGAAGCAGTGCAGGGAGGAAATTTTAAATAAAATTTCTCTGCATTATTCTGCCGAAGATGTTGAAAAAATATTCACAAAGGTTCAGCTTCAGTATGTTGAATTTTTAAAAGATTACAGAACGGATTTAGGCGGAAAAAAGAATTTCCACAACGGCGCCGGCGGAAATTACGATTGTATTGCTCTGTTCAGTTATTATGTGATGTGCAAAGAAAAAACATCTCTTGTGGAAATCGAGGAGATGAAGGGCAATTTGTTTTTGCCTGCATTTAAAAATTTGAAGTTTGTTGATTACAATAAACCGATATATAAAAAGCTGATGTATTGGTCTTTTGCTTTATCTAAAAAGAAGTGCGACAAGTGGGACGATTTTGATATGAATGTAGCTCCGTACAAAAAAGATGAGCCAATCTATTATGAATTTACAAAATGTCCGATTGCGGATTTTGCAAGGGAACATAATTTGCTGGAAGTGATGCCTGCAATGTGCAATCCCGACTATACCGCTATGGAGCTTATCCATGCAAGACTTATAAGAAAAACAACCTGTGCAAACGGCTGTGTGTGCGATTATACAATTTGCGGAGATAAGGACGAAGAATATCTCAAACAACACGAAGAATACATAAACGATGAGGGTTACAGGAGAAATAAGTGAGGAGATGCATTTCATATACAATGTATTTTTTAAATTATTTCACTTAAGTTTATATGATAACCAATAATTTTCCTAACTTTTGATAAAGCCCTACATTTCAATGGCAAACAAAAAGCACTCTTTGAGAATTAACTCAAAGAGTGCATATTTTTTATTTGATTTTAGCTGAAAACATTATTGAAAAGCATTACAGAGATAATTCCGCAGGTTGAGCCGAGTAACATACCGCAGATTACATCTGTAAGATAGTGAACTCTCAAGTAAATTCTTGAAAAGCCAATCATAAATGCCAAGAAAAGAATCGGCAGACAAGCCGCAGGCTGACATCTTAACAGTGCCGTTGTTGCAAACGCAAATGACGCCGTTGTATGACCTGACGGGAACGAATAAAACCTCGGTTTGTTTATAATCTGCTCCTCGTCCTCAAGCAGATGACAGGGGCGTGTCCTCTTTACAAGATGTTTAATAATGATTTCGCCCATAAGGTGAGCAAGGCAGAGGGCAAAAACAAAGTTAAAGCCTGTTTTTCTCCACTCCGGTACAACAAAGAACGGTATGCAGATCGCCCACCATACAAAGCCGGCATTTCCCAGTCTTGAAGAAGCTACCATAATTTTGGTTAAAGCAGGCTTGTGCATTCTGCTGATATTATATAGAACTTTGTTGTCAACTGTTTGAATCCGCCCGAACATAAAACAAAACTCCTAATCAACGCTGATACTGTTAAATTTCCAAAAGATGTTAATAATTTTAGCAAATAATTATTATACTTTGAACAATATCCTTACACATCTTTATTATAGCACAAGAATTTTGTTTTGAACAGAGCTTTTATAAAATTTATCTTAATTTTATGTTGATTAAATGAGCGACCGACGGGATACTTTCACCCTGTCCAGATGAGGTAGGACTCATCAACGCACCTGTTGCCATGAAAAGAATATTGTTATATTTTCCACTGTTTACGGAATTTAAAATTTCCGAGCAAAATACCGAACCTGCACATCCGCAGCCGGAACCTCCTGCGTGAACATCCTGTCCCTCTAAATCAAAAATCATCATACCGCAGTCATAATGCTTTGGTTCAAGATCGATGTTTTCAAGGCTAAGCAAATCATAGAGCGACCTGCTGCCGACCAAGCCCAAGTCCCCCGTAAAAACAGCGTCATAATCGGACGGCTTTGTATTTGTGTCGGCAAAGTAATCAATGAATGTCTGTGCTGCGGCAGGCGCCATAGCTGCTCCCATATTATTAGCGTCGGTTACGCCGAGGTCAACTATTTTTCCGGCCGTTGCCCGAGCTATGCAAGCGCCCTTTTTAGCGTTGCTTACAATGCAACATCCCGAACCTGTAACCGTCCACTGTGCGGTCGGTGTGCGAACTCCGCCGTATTCGAGAGGAAAACGGTACTGCCTTTCCGCAGAGGCAAAGTGAGAAGAGGTAACGCACGCAGCGGTGTTTGCCGCATTGCTCTCAACAAATACAGCCGTCATCAGCAATCCCTGCGCCATGGTAGAGCAAGCGCCGTATTGCCCGAGATAAGCAATATTAAGGTCACGCAGACCGAAGCTTGACGATATACATTGGTTGAGCAAATCTCCTGCAAAAATGTAGTCGATGTCCTCTGCTTTAACACCGGCTTTATGCATTGCGGTTTCTACAGCGGTAAATTGCAGTGTGCTTTCCGCCTGTTCATAGGTGTTCTTACCGTTATAGCTGTCATAAATAATCTTGTCAAAGCCTTTGCCGAGAGGACCTTCGCTCTCTTTCTTTCCCGCAACCGAGGCGTAACCGATTATTGACGGCATTTCTTCAAAGCCGAGCGTGTGACCTCCGATTCTTCGTATCATAAAAAAACTCCCTTCTGCACTATTATCTGCAAAAGGGAGTTTAATTATTATAAATAATCGGCGTGGTGAGTAAAATCAATAACCCCAACGGTCAAAGAATCTTACATCTTCGTATGTGAGAATGTAATTCTGACTTTCGTGAAATTCGCTTGCAACAAGGAGAGGGTTATACATATAAAGTATTCTGTGCTGAACGGCATCGTGGTTTTCGTCAAAAATATATCTTACAGCCTGTTTGCAATTGTCGTTTGCGGGAATGTCCGTACTGCCTGTGTAGTGATAATCTCTGATGATTGCATCAACGCTTGTAAATCCGTCAAAGCACATTGCGTCTTTTACAGACTGCGCGATAAGTGACGCACCGACAAATCCGCCCGAGCCAAACTCGCCCATACAAAGTCTTTCAAGCAAATCTCTGTCGTGATCCGAAAGTGTAACCTGACCGCTCTTGTATGTTTTGTCCGGATTGTCAATAGCTACAAGATAGCCTGCGTTCCACTGCTCGTTGTAATCGGCAGGTTCTGCGGCAGGAATTGCTGTGGCAAATTGTACCGTAGGTGCTTGCGTTGTGGCAACCGTAGACGCTTTGGCAGTCGTTGGCTTTACAGTTGTAGGAGCGGTTGACGGTTTTACCGTTGTTGCCTGTGTTGAAGCCGGTTTAGTCGGCTTTGTTGCAGCAGCCTCCGTAGGTTCGCTTGCTGCGGTGTCTGCTGTGGCAATTTTTGTTATATTAGGATTAACACGGCTTTTGTATGCTGTGTCAGAAGTAGATACGGCGGGTTTCTTTGTCTGCGGTGTGAGAGCTGAAATTACAGAGTGACCTAAAAGTGCAAGTATCAGCACACCCAGAATAACAGTGAGTACGGTGTTTAACTTATTGTCAAAAAATTTTTTCATCCTCATCAGCCTTTTTATTATATTTTTTACAATATGAGTATTTACACGCTCATACTAAAAATTATAGCATAATTTATTGATTATTTCAACTATATTTTATACTTATGTTAAAATTGCAATACTTTTAAAATTATCAGTGAAAATTTTTGATATGACAGAGTAAATTCTGACTATTGCTTTGCTTTGCACAGGTGCTTTTTTGTTGAGTATGCCACACATATATCCAAAATATACAAATTAAAAGCAGGATAAAATTTGTAAAAAATGCTTGAAAAATGCGATATTTCGCATTATAATAAATGTGTATGAGTGTAGAGGCTCAACAATAATCGAAAGGAGAAGTACACATGATTTATTCAAATGAAGTAGAAAAGATGTGCACTGTCGCAAAAGGTCCAAAACACGGTCCTGCACCTATTCCTGAAGAGGGTAAATGGGTAAAATCCTATGATATTAAGGATATTTCAGGTCTTTCACACGGTATTGGCTGGTGCGCACCTCAGCAGGGTGCTTGCAAGCTCACACTTAACGTAAAAGACGGTATCGTAGAAGAGGCTCTTGTAGAAACAATCGGTTGTTCAGGTATGACTCACTCAGCTGCTATGGCTGCTGAAATTCTCCCTAACAAGACATTACTTGAGTGCCTTAATACTGACCTTGTTTGTGATGCTATCAACACAGCTATGAAAAACATTTTTGAGCAGCTCGTTTACGGCAGAAGCCAGACAGCTTTCTCAGAGGGTGGTCTTCCGATCGGCGCAGGTCTTGAGGACCTCGGTAAGGGACTCCGTTCACAGGTTGGTACAATGTACAGCACAAACGCTAAGGGCGTTCGTTATATGGAAATGGCCGAGGGCTATGTACTCAAGACAGCTCTTGACGAGAACGACGAGGTTTGCGGCTATCAGTTCGTAAAGCTTGGCAAGATGCTTGAGGACATTCGTCACGGTGTAGAGCCAAACGAAGCTTACAAAAACAACATCGGTCAGTACGGTCGTTTTGATAATGCGGCTAAGTACATTGACCCTCGTGAAGAATAATTCGGTAGGAGGACACTATAATGGCAGTTACATTTGAAAGTATGGAAAGAAGAATGCCTAAAATTGAGAAGTGCCTTGCCGAATACGGTATTGCAAGTCTTGAAGAGGCAAGAGAGCTTTGCAACAGCAAGGGTTTTGACGCTTATGACATCGTTAAGGGCGTTCAGCCAATCGCATTTGAGAATGCAGGTTGGGCTTACACACTTGGTTGTGCGGTAGCTATTAAGAAGGGCGTAAAGACAGCTGCAGAGGCTGCAGAGTGCATCGGTATCGGTCTTGAGGCTTTCTGTATCCCGGGTTCGGTTGCAGAGCAGAGAAATGTTGGTCGTGGTCACGGTAACCTCGGCGCAATGCTCCTGAGAGATGAAACAAAGTGTTTTGCATTCCTCGCAGGTCACGAGAGTTTTGCTGCCGCTGAAGGCGCAATCGGTATCGCTCGTAACGCTAACAAGGCAAGAAAAGAGCCGCTTAAGGTTATTCTTAACGGTCTTGGTAAGGATGCTGCTTACATCATTTCAAGAATCAACGGCTTTACATATGTAAAGACACAGTTTGATTACTTCACATCAGAGCTCAAGATCGTTGAAGAGAGAGCTTTCTCAGACGGTGAAAGAGCTGCTGTTCGTTGCTACGGCGCAGACGATGTTCGTGAAGGTGTAGCTATTATGCAGCACGAAAATGTTGGTGTATCTATCACAGGTAACTCAACTAACCCAACTCGTTTCCAGCACCTTGTTGCAGGTACATACAAGAAGTGGGCTATTGAGAACGGCGTTAAGTATTTCTCAGTTGCTTCAGGCGGCGGTACAGGCCGTACACTTCACCCTGATAACATGGGCGCAGGTCCTGCTTCATACGGTCTTACAGACTCAATGGGCAGAATGCACGGTGACGCTCAGTTTGCAGGTTCATCTTCAGTTCCTGCTCATGTTGAGATGATGGGTCTTATCGGCATGGGTAATAACCCAATGGTAGGCGCTACAGTTGCATGTGCAGTTGCAGTTTACGAGGGATTAAATAAATAATAAACCTTTCGGTTAATGCAATTAGGGAGGTCGCAGAGTTTTTTCTGTGACCTCTCGTTTTGAGTTCGGATTTATACAAAGTATATAACAAGGGGTTATAATATGAGTAATTGGAACACATTTTTAAAGTCTGTACCTGCCGGTGTGATGATTGGATTGGGCGTTACAGCATTTATTTCATCTGAAAACAAAGTATTCGGTTCAATTTTGTTCTGCCTGGGACTTTTTGGTATATGTGCTTTTGGGTTTAATCTTTTTACAGGCAAAATCGGCTATGTTATTCCTACAAAAAATAATCCGAATTGCCTTATGATTTGGCTCGGTAACCTTGTCGGTTGTCTTATAACAACAGTTCCGCTGAGGTTTGCAAATCCTAAATATAACGAGGCAGCTGTTGTTCTTGCTGAAAATAAACTTTCGCAGAATTTTTTGCAGACATTTATTCTCGGCATTTTTTGCGGTATGATTATGTATATTGTTGTAGAAAATTACAGCGCAAACAGCAGTCCGCTCGGCAAATATCTCGGTATTTTCCTCGGTATTCCCGCTTTTATATTTGCAGGCTTTGAACACAGTATTGCAGATATTTGTTATTTTTCTTATGCAGCGTCATCACTTGAACAGGTTGCGAAAATGTTTGTTTACATATTAACAGTATCTGTCGCAAACGGCGTAGGCTCTATAATTTTCAGAGCATTTACTGTAATGTATAAGGAAAAAGTTAAAAAGTAAATTTGAATATAACATTTATATGTAAAAATATTCGGTCGGTAATTGTTGAAATTGCCGACCTTTTGCATTTTTATTAAAAAGGTATTGATTTTGTTGAAAATTTATGCTATACTTACAAAGTAATTGCAAGCCAGTTAAGCGTGCAAGTAAGTGAGCGGCAGGCCCTGTACGATTGGGGTCTGTGAATCATGTCAGGCGGGGAACCGAGCAGCATTAAGCAGTATTGCCGATGCGATGCAGTAAGTCTGTCGTTCACTTATTTGCATGATGCCGTATAATATTCGGCTGACGGCTTGCATTTTTTATTGAAGAGAGGTGTTTTGTATGTACCGTGTGCTTTACCGCAAGTGGCGACCTGCCGTGTTTACCGATGTTTCGGGACAGGAGCATATTACCTCGACTTTGCAAAACGAGGTTTCGTCCGGCAGACTTAACCACGCTTACCTCTTTACAGGCTCACGAGGAACAGGCAAAACCACCTGCGCAAAAATTCTTGCCAAGGCTGTAAACTGTCTTAATCCGCAAAACGGCAATCCTTGCGGCGAATGTGAAATCTGCAAGGGCATTGATGACGGAAGTATTCTTGATATTGTCGAGATGGACGCCGCATCTAACCGTAAAATTGATGATATTCGTCAGATAATTGACGAGGTACAGTTTAAGCCCGCAAAGTGCAAATACAGGGTGTATATTGTCGATGAGGTACATATGCTTACCACAGAGGCTTTTAACGCTCTTCTTAAAACGCTTGAAGAACCGCCCGAGCATGTAATTTTTATACTTGCCACTACCGAGGTTCACAAGCTGCCGCAGACAATCCGTTCAAGATGTCAGCGATTTGATTTTCACAGAATACCGCCTAAGGCGATAGCAGACAGAGTAGAGTATGTGGTTTCGCAGGAAAATGCAGAGATTACCGAGTCGGCGGCGCTTATGCTTGCATCTGTTGCAGACGGCGCACTTCGTGACGCACTTTCACTTTTGGACAGTTGTCTTGCCGTAAGTTCTCATATTGATGAGGAAGTAGTCCGCAATGCAGCGGGACTTGTAAGCAAAACATATCTTTTTGAACTTGCAACGGCTATAATTAACAAGAATCCCACAAAGTCGCTTGAGATAATAGACAGGCTGTATTCCGAGTCAAAGGATATGGCAAGGCTTTGTGATGAACTTGTTGAACATTTCAGAGCATTGATGCTTATTAAAACAATCAAAAATCCGAGAGATATTCTGATAATGTCGGACGATGAGTTTGAGCAGGCGGTTACGCAGTCGGATTATCTTTCGCTTGCAGATATAGTTTTCTATATGGATGTGCTTTCAAGGGCATATCAGCGAATGGGCAGGGGAACAGGCGACAGAACAGAGCTTGAGATGGCTCTTGTAAAGCTGTCGGCAACCGAACTTGACGGCACGGTAGAGGCATTGACCGCAAGAGTTACTGCACTTGAAAAAGCGGTAAAGCGTGGAATTACCGTAAATTACGCACAGCCTGCACAGCAGAGCGTACAGGCGGAAGCTGCGCAATCGGCAAGTGTACCGAATACACAGACCGAAGTTGAAGAACCGTTTGCAAAACCCGAACCGGAGCACAAGAAAGCACCTGTTGCAAAGCCTGCACCGGAGGTTAAGCCTGTTGCGCAGAGAGCAAGCGTAAACCTTGACGAACTTTACGATAATGCAGTGCCTTTTGCAAGATGGGTAGAAGTAGTTGACAGCCTGAAATCGGTTTCAAGGTCAATAGCGGCTGCCTTTGCAGGTTCGACAGCTTACGAAAGCGGAAATTACCTTTTGATTGACACAAACAATGAGCTTGCGTTTGATTTGTTAAGACAAAACGGCAGAAGAACAGAAATAAAGCAGACTTTACTTGAATTGACAGGCAAAAATTACAGCCTCGGACCTTATAAAAGGTCAACACCTAAAAAAGTTGAAAAAACCGACCCGCTCAACTCTCTTGTGCAAAGCCTTGAGGGCAGCGGAGTAGAAATAACACAAGAATAAATATGTAATTGAAAGGATGTTTTTAATATGAAAGCAAGATTACCAAAGGGCTACGGCAACGGTGGCGCAAACAACATTCAGCAGCTCGCTCGTCAGGCTCAAAAGTTACAGGACGATATGGAGCAGGCTTCACAGGAGCTTGAGGCAAAAGAATACACAGCTACATCGGGCGGCGGCGCAGTAAGCGTAACATTAACAGGTAAGATGGAACTCACAAAGATTGATATTTCTCCTGATGTTGTTGACGCCGAAGATGTAGAGATGCTTTCCGACCTTATTATTGCAGCTACAAACGAGGCTTTAAGAGCTGCTCGTAAGGAAAAGGAAGACACAATGGAAACTATTTCAGGCGGACTTAACATTCCGGGAATGTTTTAATAATGTCTAATTATAATGTTGCTCCCCTCGAAGTGTTGGTGGAGCAGTTTGAAAGAATGCCCGGTATCGGTCACAAAACAGCGCAAAGACTTGCATATTATGTGCTTAACCTGTCAAAAACAGACGCAGAGGCACTTGCAAAGGCTGTGACTGATGCTCACACAAAAATCCATTATTGTGCAGAGTGCTGTAATCTTACGGATAAAGAACTTTGTCCCGTATGTGCAAATCCCGCAAGAGATAAGTCGGTTATTTGTGTGGTTGAAACTCCCCGTGACGCCTCAGCAATCGAAAAAACACACGAGTACAACGGTGTGTATCATATTTTGCACGGCTCAATTTCTCCGCTTAACGGAATCGGCCCCGATAACATTACCATAAAACAGCTTTTGGCAAGGTTTAACGGAGATGATGTTAAAGAGGTTATTATGGCAACAAACCCGACCGTAGAGGGTGATGCAACAGCTTTATATATTTCAAAGCTGTTAAAACCGCTCGGAGTTAAGGTTACAAGACTTGCTTACGGTATCCCCGTCGGAGGAGATCTTGAGTATGCCGATGAATACACACTTGCAAAGGCTCTTGAAGGCAGGAGTGAAATATAATGGCTTCATTAAAAACAGTAGCGCAGAACAAAAAGGCACATCACGATTATTTTATTGAAGAATCTTTTGAGGCAGGCATTGAGCTTTGCGGAACAGAGGTAAAATCAATCCGTGCAGGCAGAGTAAACCTTAAGGACAGTTGGTGCTCTATAGTTGAGGGCGAAATTTTCATAAACGGAATGCATATTTCTCCCTATGACCACGGCAATATTTTTAATCGTGACCCAATGCGTGTGCGCAAACTGCTTATGCACAAAAAAGAAATCAACCGCCTCTTTGGTATTGTAAAACAGACGGGCTATTCGCTTATACCGATAAGTCTTTATTTTAAAGACAGCAAGGTTAAAGTGCAGGTGGGTCTGTGCAAAGGTAAAAAACTTTACGATAAGAGAGAGGATATGGCAAAACGCTCCGCAAAACGAGATATGGAGCGAGCTATTAAGGAACAAAACAGATTTTAAATTAAACAGGCAAAAACAAGCAAAAAGCGCGTAACAGTATAACTTTTCGCAATCAAAATTATAAAAGTTCGGTCAGAGAATGTCGTAAAAATGTGATAACCTCTGACCTGATTTTTTATTAAGGTTTAGTAAAGTGATAATCGAGTGACAACGCTTGAAAACCACTAAACTATCCGTTGCGGTTATAAAATCTTAACAGTGCAAATCATAATTTTAAATAAAATCCGGTAAACACAAAATACCGTTGCGTTTTGGTTGCAGAGGTATTTATTTTTTTGCTGCTAATTTGTATAAAAATGGCGTAAAAGATTGACTTTTTGTATTATTTGAATTAAAATTATATAATAGCTTAGTGTGGAAAAAACAGCACTGCTTTGCGGTGCGAAAGGAAAATTATATGAAAATCAAGAGCTTGTTTGTCGGTGATACCGACAATACTTTTATTCAGTTTTTCAGGTATTGCTTTGTAGGCGGTTTTGCCTTTGTTGTTGATTTTGGCGTAATGACGCTTTTAACAGAGGTTTTCTCGGTTTATCCCGTGGTTTCGTCAACCGTTTCTTTTGTTGCGGGTTTGTTGGTAAATTACCTGCTCAGTACATTTTGGATATTTAAAAATTCAAAAATAAAAAACAGATTTGCGGAATTTCTTGCCTTTGCACTTATCGGTGTAATCGGTCTCGGAATTAATGCCGCAATTATCTGGCTTTTCCAAAATCCGCTTGCGACAGGTCTTGTGTTTGGCGGCGAATCTGCTGTGGTAAACGGCGAAACAAAGTATTTCTGGCTTTGGGGTATTCAGTATTACCACATTGGCAAGATAGTTTCTACTGTAGTTGTATTTTTATGGAACTTCTGCGGCAGAAAATTTATTTTATTTGATAAGAGCAAAAAATAATTTTGTTACAGATAGAGAGGAAATATAATGAAAAAAGTAATTATTATCGGAGCGGGTCCTGCCGGTATCACAGCGGCAAACGAGCTTTTAAAGGATACAAAAGGCGAATATGATGTTACAATTTTTGAGGAAACAGAGCGTATAGGCGGTATTTCTCAAACGGTACGCTACAACGGCAACCGTATGGACATCGGCGGTCACCGCTTTTTCTCAAAGAGCGACGAGGTAATGAATTGGTGGAGCGAGCTTATGCCTGTACAGGGCAAGCCGTCTTTTGACGATAAAATTCTCGGCAGAGAAAAGCCGCTGGTTGAAAACGGCCCTGACCCCGAAAAGGACGACAAGGTTATTCTTGTGCGTGACAGAGTTTCAAGAATTTACTATAACAAGCACTTCTTTGATTACCCCGTTACAATGTCGGCGGCAACAATTAAAAATATGGGCTTTCTCACCACAATGAAAGCAGGTTTCAGCTATCTTAAATCCACAATGTTCAAAAAGCCCGAAGATTCTCTTGAGAATTTCTACATTAACCGTTTCGGTAAGGTACTTTATTCAATGTTTTTTGAGGGCTATACAGAAAAGCTGTGGGGAAGACATCCGAGTGAAATTTCAGCCGATTGGGGTTCACAGCGTGTAAAGGGACTTTCAATCAGAGCCGTATTAAAGGATATGTTCTCAAAGGCATTCGGCGGCAAAAAATCATCAAAAGAGGTGGAAACCTCGCTTATTGAGCAGTTCTGGTACCCAAAGTACGGTCCGGGACAGCTTTGGGAGATTGCTACTGACAGAGCGATTGAAAGAGGCGCAAAACTTCTTAAAAATCACAGCGTAAAGAATATTGTATGCAAAGACGGCAAGATTACAGCCGTTGTTTGCAATACTCCCGAAGGCGAAAAGACTATTGAGGGCGATATTTTTGTATCGTCAATGCCTGTTAAAGACCTTGTTGCAGGTATGACAGGCGATGAGCCTTCAAAGGAGATTAAGTATATTGCAGAGAATCTTCCTTACAGAGATTTTGTTACGGTCGGACTTCTTGTTAATAAACTTAACCTTAAGAATGAAACCAAGATGAAAACTCTTAACAATATCGTACCCGATTGCTGGATTTATGTTCAGGAAACCAGCGTAAAACTCGGCAGAATTCAGATTTTCAACAACTGGTCGCCGTATATGGTGGAAGACCCGGAAAATACAGTATGGATCGGACTTGAATATTTCTGCGCCGAGGGAGACGATTTCTGGAATTTAAGCGATGAAGAGTGCATTAAGCTTGCTACAAAAGAACTTGAATCAATGGGCGTTATCAGTTCAAGCGAAGTTCTCGACTCTCACCGTGAGAAAATCAAAAAGGCTTATCCCGCTTATTTTGATACTTATGCTCAAATGGACGAGCTTATCAAGTATCTTGATACATACACAAACCTTTACTGCGTCGGCAGAAACGGTCAGCATCGTTACAATAATATGGACCACTCTATGCTTACCGCTATCCGTGCCGCTGAGGCTATCAAGGCAGGCAATACAGATAAGCACAATATTTGGAATGTAAATACCGAAAAAGAATACCACGAAACAAAGTAATCGGTTTTGGAGGTAATCTGATGGAATTTAAACCTAACCATTTGGTGCAGGATGAGCACAGCCTTGTACAAAGGGAAAATCATCCTTGCAACGGTTTTATAAAATTTGTAACTTCACATCCGTACATTGCGGTTGCAATATTGTGCCTCGCAAGCACGGTTATTACAACGAGCACATCATTCGGAAGTCTTTTGCCGATATTTGCGATTGTTCCTATGCTCATTGTATTATTTGCGGGAGTTCCTGTCGGAATTTATTTCAGTTCAAAAAACACAACCGATGACGACAGCAGAAAAAAGATGGCTTTGTTTATGTCTGTCGCCTCATTTGCAGGTGCGATAGGGCTGTTTTTAATAATACTTATGAAAGGTTCAACGGCTTTTCATATTCTAAATTACGGTTTGCTTGTGTCGGCGCTTGTGCTTATTTACCTTGCCTGTACAGACAGACTGACGGATAAGGCTTTTGTGGTTGTAATTTTTGCACTCGGCTTTGTGTTAAGGCTTGCCTATGTGCTTTATACCGATATTTCGGTAAGACAACACGATGTCGGAAATTTCGATATGGAAATAGGTCATTGCGGATATATAAGATATTTTTACGAAAACTTTAATCTGCCTGATTTTGATGTAAGAAATTACTGGCAGTTCTATCATCCTCCGTTCCACCATATCATAGCGGCATTATGGATGCGTTTGCAGACATTTTTAGGTATAGATTACTATGCTGCGGGCGAAAATGTGCAGATTCTCACACTTTTCTATTCATCAATCTGTATGGTTATTTCATATAAGATTTTCAGACAATTGGGTTTGAAAGGCAGAGGTCTTGTATGTGCAGTCGCAATAGTGGCTTTCTGTCCAACTTTCTACATAATGGCAGGCAGCGTAAACAACGATATTCTTTCGATTGCCTTTATGCTTGCGGCTGTTTTAAATACGCTTTATTGGTATAAAAATCCGACTTTCCCGAGAATTATGGCAATTTCTCTTTGTGTTGGCTTGGGAATGATGACAAAGCTTTCCGTATGGATGGTAGCACCTGCAATTGCGTTTGTATTTTTATATGTTTTCTTTAAGAATTTAAAGGACTTTAAAAAGTACCTCGTTCAATTTCTATGCTTTGGCGTTGTGTGTGCGCCTCTTGCACTGTGGTGGCAGGTAAGAAATCTTTTGAAATTCGGAGTACCGCTTACCTATGTGCCGGCACTTTCAATTACAAGCGACCAGTATATCGGAAATTTGCCGTATGCAAAAAGACTGTTTGACTTCGGTTTAAATCAGTATGCAAATGTAGGCGATCAGTTTGTCACCTACGGTGCGTCATATAATGAGTACAACCCGCTTGTGGCATTGTTCAAGACATCAATGTTTGACGAACTTATAAACACAAACAATTATCCGAAAATTGCAGGGTTTAACATTATTTTGTTCTGGTCTGCGGTTGTTATCGGAATATTCGGATTTGCGGCAATGATTTATGCTTTTTGTAAAAGGAAAAATTCAGCCCTTAACAATGCACATAAAATATTTATTGCTTTGATATATGCAGTATTCTTTGTATCATATTATATTTTCTGTTTCCAATTCCCATTTGTATGTACAGAAAACATAAGATATGCAGTACCGCTTATAATACTCGGAGCATTCTTTACGGGACTTGCGGTGCAGTATTTAGGCAAAGCTTCAGACAAAAAATATAAATCTGTTGCAAGAGGTGTAATTTACACTCTTGTAACGGTATTCAGCGTTTCTTCTGTACTTGTTTATTATATAGTAGGAATGCCATAACAGTATAAAAGCTCTCTTTTGAGGGCTTTTTGATTTGTAACGGATTTGTAACTTCAATAAACAGAGATTTTAACGAGTATGTATTGATTTTCATATTTAATTGGTGTATGATTAGTTAGAATTATAATTGACATATTTTGTCCAATTAATTTTATGAGGTAATAATATGAGGATAGTAATTGTCGGATGCGGTAAAGTCGGCACATCTATTGCGTCCCAGCTTAATGCGGAGGGGCACGACATTGTTGTAGTTGATATTGACCGCAACGCTGTGCAAAATCTTTCTAATTCCCTTGATGTTATGGGAATAGAGGGTAACGGTGCATCGTATGAGGTGCTTGCGGAGGCTGGGGCGGAAAAGGCTGACCTTGTTATTGCGGCGGCGGCTCTCGATGAAGTAAATCTTTATACCTGCCTTATGGCAAAAGCTGCGGGTACAACACACACTATTGCAAGAGTAAGAAATCCGCAATATGCGGCGGATATTCACCGTGTTAAAGATACTCTCGGTCTTTCAATGTCTATCAATCCGGAGCTTACGGCGGCAAAAGAAATGAGCAGACTTCTCAGATTTTCGGGTGCTCTTGAAATCGACACTTTTTCCAGAGGCTCGGTTGAACTTATAAAAGTCGCTCTTCCCGAGGATTCTTCAATAGCGAATAAAAAGATAAGCCAGATTGATATTTTAAAAGGTAAAGTCAGAATTTGCCTTGTCGAAAGAGGTAACGAGGTATTTATTCCTAACGGTGACTTTGTGCTGCTTGGTGGTGACAGAATTTCTGTTGCGTCAAAGGCCGATGTGGCGGCAAAATTCTTTAAGCGTATCAGCGTATCAATCGGTAAAAGCCGAGATGTGATTTTGCTTGGCGGAGGTAAGATTTCGTTCTATCTTGCAAAAAACCTTATTGCTTCGGGTGCAAGCGTAAAAATTATTGAAAAAAATTCTGATCGCTGTTGGGAACTTACAAACATACTTCCCGAGGCCGTTGTTATTCAAGGTGACTGTATGGATCAGGATCTTCTCTTAAGCGAAGGTGTTGAACACGCCGACGGTGTGGCTGCACTTATGGACTATGACGAGGAGAATATTCTCATTTCGCTGTATATTCAGAGTGTGTCAAAGGCAAAGATTATTACAAAGGTAAACAATACTTCTTTTGACTCAATTCTTCACAACTTAAAAATAAAAACTATTATTCACCCTAAAAATCTTACGGGTGAGTATATCGCAAGCTATATTCGAGCAATGCAGAATTCACTCGGCAGTAATGTAGAAACATTGTACAAACTCAATGATGACGCTGTAGAGGCGCTTGAATTCAGAGTGCGCAGTACATCAAGAGTAACGGGTATTCCTTTGCAGGAACTTAATTTAAAAGATAACTTGCAGGTTATCAGCATTAATCGTCACGGAAAAATTATACTTCCGCAAGGCAGCGATAAAATTATGTGTGACGATACCGTAGTTGTAATTACTAAGCATAAAGGCCTTAGCGACCTTGATGATATTTTAAAGCATTGAGGTTAAATAACTATGAATAAACGAAGTATTATTTATATTTTGGGTTGGGTGCTTATAGTTGATGCCGTTGCAATGCAGATAGGCACAATTACATCTTTAATTTACGGTGAAAAAGAGGCATGGTATTTTGTGCTTACCGGTGTTGTAAGCGCAATACTCGGTGTACTTGCTATAAAGGTTAAAAAGCCTAAAAATATGGTGCTTTACCAAAAAGCAGGTTTTGCATCAACGGCGCTTAGTTGGATTTTGCTTTCGCTTGTAGGCTGTATGCCGTTTTGGCTTAGCGGAGAAATCCCGTCTTTTATAGATGCTTTTTACGAAACCGTATCGGGTATCACTACAACCGGCGCAACAATTCTCAATGATGTAGAGGCGCTTAGCAAAGGTATGCTTATGTGGAGAAGTTTTCTTCACTGGTTAGGCGGTATGGGTGTTATCGTCTTTTTGCTCGCAATAATCCCTAAACTCGGCGGACAGCAGAATATTTTTCTTATGAAAGCAGAAAGCCCCGGTCCTATCATAGGCAAGGCTGTACCTCGAATGAGAAATTATGCCACTATGCTCTACGGCATTTATATTATTCTTACCGCACTTGAGTTTATTTTGCTTTTGTTTGGCGGTCTTAATGTATTTGAGGCAATAAACACAAGTTTTTCAACTGCCGGTACAGGCGGATTCGGAATATATAACAGCAACGCAGCGGCTTTTGAGAGCTATTATGTGCAGACTGTAATTGCCGTGTTTATGCTTTTGTTCGGCATAAATTTCTCGGTATATCTCTGTCTTATTGCAAGAAAATTCAAACAATCGCTCAAATTTGAGGAATTGTGGATATACCTTGGAATAGTAGCGGTTTCAACTGCAATTATTGCATTTAATATCAGCTCGATTTACAAGCCGTATGACGCTTTCCATCAGAGCTTTTTCTATGTATCATCAATTATTTCTACAACAGGTTTCGGACTTACCGATGTTAATAAATGGCCCGAACTTTCAAAAACGGTTATTATAATTCTTACATTTATCGGTGCTTCGGCGGGCAGTACGGGCGGCGGATTTAAAATTTCCCGTATTATCCTGCTTTTTAAGGAGGTAAGAAAGGAATTTTCTCTCCTTGTACACCCACGAAATGTTAAACTCGTTAAAATGGACGGCAAGGCAGTAAATCACGATATTATGCGTACCACTTCAATGTATTTGGTGCTTTATATAGGTGTGTTTGCCATTAGCTTTTTGCTTGTTTCCATAGACAATATGGACTTTACAACAAGTTTTACGGCGGTAGCGGCAAATCTTAACAATACGGGCCCGGGCCTTGGTGCGGTTGGCCCTGTAGGAAATTATGCCGATTTCAGCATTTTGTCAAAGATAGTATTTATTTTCGATATGCTGGCAGGCAGACTTGAGATTTACCCGCTCTTGCTCCTTTTTGCACCGTCTGCATGGAAAAAATCGTAATATTTAACCACCTCACAGCAAATAATAGTTGTGAGGTGATTTTTAATGTCAGAGGCAATAAACATAGCGGTTGAAAAAGCAGAGAAACCAAAAAGGATAAAATTCACCTTTTATCAAAAGATGTTTTTTCTGTATTTTCTCAATATAACGGATTGGATATGCACTGAGGCTTTGCTTGCAAGCGGATACTTTGCAGAGGCTAATCCTGTTATGCAGCCTGTTTTAAACAATTTTTGGCAGACAATTATAATCAAGGGAGTAATTCCCCTTGCGGTAATTCTGTTGAGCTGTTTGGTAAACAAATGGGCGAACGCAGGCGACAGTATTATAATAAACATAATGCTGTATGTGGGTATTTCTATATATATGCTCGTAAATCTTTGGCATATTTTCAATTTTGTATTGCTCTTTTTCATATTTTAATGTAAAATAATAGAGAATGAGTAAAGACGGAGGTGTTGTTTTTGCCCGCATTATCTGTAAGTAATCTTACAATGACATTTATAGAAAGAAATTTGTTTACCGATGTATCGTTTGAGGTAGAGTCAAGGGATAAAGTTGGCTTTATCGGTGCAAACGGCGTGGGCAAAACAACTCTCTTTAAAATATTGGACGGCGAAATTTCACCTACATCGGGCAATGTGGTTTTTGCCAAGGATACTGTTGTCGGCTATATGGAGCAGCATGCCTGCAACAATCCGAGAATAAGCATCTATAACGAGCTTTTGTCGGTGTTTGATTATCTCACCGATATGGAGCAGGAGATAGCAGAGGTAACTAACGCAATAGAAAATAAGGACGGCGACTTAAATGCGCTTGTAGAGCGCCAGACAAGGCTTATTGACGAGTTTGAAAGACTTGGCGGACTTACATACAAAAGCCGCACACGCTCGGCTTTGCTCGGGCTCGGCTTTACAGAGGCAGAACTTGATATGCCTGTCGGAAATTTAAGTGGCGGTCAGCGTTCAAAATTAAGCCTTGCAAAACTTTTGCTTTCAAAAAGCAACTTTCTTTTGCTTGACGAGCCTACAAACCACCTTGATATAAGCGCAGTAAATTGGCTTGAGAGCTTTTTGCGTGACTTTAAGGGCGCAATGATTATAATAAGCCATGACAGATATTTTCTTGACAATGTTACAAACAAGACGATTGAACTTGAGCACTGCAAAACAATGTGCTATAAAGGTTCGTACTCTGAATTTATCAAGAAAAAAGAGGCATATAACGAGTCTTTAAAGAATAAATATGAAAATGACTTAAATGAAATTAAGCGTATAGAGGGCATAGTAGAACAGCAGAAACGCTGGGGCAGAGAAAGAAACTTTATTACTGCCGCAAGCAAGCAAAAAGAGGTTGACCGCATAAAGGCACAGCTTGTTAAGCCTGAAAGCGAGCTTGATACCGTAAAAATGAGATTTACTCCGAAGATTGAAAGCGGCAATGATGTTCTTATGTGCAGTAATCTTTCAAAATCTTTCGGAGATAAAAAGCTGTTTTCTGATGTAAACATACATATCAGAAAGGGCGAGAAAGTATTTATTCTCGGCGGTAACGGCTGCGGAAAAACAACTCTGTTCAGAATTTTAACGGGAAAATGCCCGCAGGACAGCGGCGAGTACGAGTACGGTACAAATGTAACGGTAGGTTACTTTGACCAGTTACAGCAAAATCTCAATTTGGAGAATACCGCCGTAGATGAAATATGGGATACTTTTCCTCAGATGACTCAAACAGAGGTACGAAGTGCGCTTGCATCATTCCTTTTCAGAGGTGACGAGGTATTTAAACCTCTTTCAAAAATGAGCGGCGGCGAAAGAGCGAGAATTTCGCTTGCAAAACTTATGCTTAAGGGCAGTAACTTCCTTTTGCTTGACGAGCCTACAAACCACCTTGATTCGGCGTCAAGAGAAGAACTCGAAAAAACACTTGCCGACTATAGCGGTACTTTGCTCATAATCAGCCATGACCGTTATTTTATCAATAAGTTGGCAGATAGAGTGCTTGTGCTTGATAAGAACGGTATAACCGAATATCTCGGCAATTACGATTATTATGTTGAGCATATAAGAACCGAGCAGACCGAGGTTAAGACAGCGGCGGTCAAAAAAGAAAAACCGCAGAATGATTACTTTCTGCAAAAGCAAAGACAGAGTGAAGAACGCAAAAAACAGACAAGACTTAAAAAAGCGGAAGAGGCAATTGAAAGACTTGATGAAGAAATAGCGCAGACACAGGAATTGCTGTCGGGCGAGGAAGTAGCGGCTGATTACGAAAAACTTATTGAACTTACAAATAAACTCGAAGAATTGCAGAATGAACAGGAAGAACAGTATGCAATTTGGGAAGAACTTTCAGATTAATTAAATATAAAAGGCCGTATGAAAATACGGCTGAATATCCATCCGTGGCGCAATTGGATAACGCAACAGATTCCGATTCTGGAGAATGGGGGTTCAAATCCCTTCGGGTGGGCCAAAAAATAAAAAACACCCTTTGCGGTGTTTTTTATTTTTATATACAAAGAAAACGAAGAAATTTGAAGCCGACCGTTAAAAACATTAATAGTAATTAAAAGAATTTATGTGTTGTATAGATAAATTGATTATCTGCACATAATATTTCTGTTGTTTTAATGTCGTTTTCTAAAAAAATCGGATATTTTTAAAATATTTAAAGAAAAAATTAAAAAGATTTTTGAATTTTCTTAAAAAACAAGACGATTTTTCAATAAATATAATTTAAAAAACTCCGGGATTTAAGCCGCTTTTGTGGGGCTGAAGAACTTTTTTGAAATTTTTTAAAAAAGTTTGAAAAAAGTGTTGACATTTGGAACCTCGTATGGTATTATATATGAGCAGTCAACGAGAGATACAAAAACAAAACAAAATCTCTTGTAAAACAGCGAAAAACGCTGGTGTAGCTCAGTTGGTAGAGCAGCTGATTTGTAATCAGCAGGTCGGGGGTTCAAGTCCGTCCACCAGCTCCAAAAGAAGCCTACTGTTTAGGCAGTAGGCTTTACATATGGGAGAATTCCCGAGTGGCCAAAGGGGGCAGACTGTAAATCTGTTGTCACTGACTTCGGTGGTTCGAATCCACCTTCTCCCACCAAAATCCGTTCTCATTGAGGACGGATTTTTATTTTTGCCTGTATGTTGCTTAAGAATGTAATTAGTGATATAATATAGCCGAAAAATGAAATGTAATTATTATAGGGATTGAGTAAAATTTACGGGGGATAAAAATGAAGAAAATTTCATTTGAGGTAGAAGAAAGCGGATTTTACGGTGCCTATTGGAAAAATAAAAACAAATCAAATTCAGCGTTAATTGCTATGCTCGGCGATGATCCGTCAGATTATTTGGCTAAGACCTGCGTTAAATGGCTACACAAAAACGGTGTGAATGTTATGACTATGTCGCCTGCCAAAAAGGATTACGGACATCACTATTACCCTCTGGAGCGCATAGAAAAGGCTATTGAGGTACTTAAAAAATACGGAAATACAAAAATCGGTATAGTCGGAGCATCAACTACAGGTATGCTTGCTTTGGTGGCGGCATCTTATTTTTCTGATATTACTTTAACCGTTGCAATGACGCCAAGCGACTTTGTATGGCAGGGGTTTATGCAAGGTAATAAAGATGGCTGTAAAGAATGGCCTATTGAGGGTGAATCTACATTATCGTGGCATGGAAAACCTCTTGATTATATGCCTTTTGTGTATAAACACCCTGATTATTGGAAAGTGATAGAACAGGAAACAAAAGGAACAGGCAATATGCTGTGTTCAAGAAAACTTTTTGATGATTCCGAAAAAGCGTATAATCTCACCGAAAAAGAAATGATTAAGGTTGAAAATATTTGCGGAAAGTTATGTTTAATCGGCGCAGATGACGATACTTTATGGAATACGGGAAAGTATATAAGACGAATGGACGAGCGATTAAAGAAAACACCTCATAAGTGTGATTACGAGGTGCTTGTGTACAAATACGGCACTCATTTTGTGTTCCCTGAAACATTAATTAAATTACTTGTGCCGGGCTTTTCAAAATTTGTTATGAAATTTATTTTTAAATCAGCTAAAGAGCATGCCGATGAATGTCGGCAGACAAGAATTGATATTGATTTAAAATTAAGAAAGGTTATGAGTGAATGGAATAATATGTGATTCTAAAAATATTATCCAAATATTCAAAACAATATAAATAATTAAGACAGTAAACCGCCGCTCAGTAAAAATCTGAGCGGCGGTTTTAGGTTAAATTATTTTAGCGGATTGATTTTATTCAAGGCCCCAAAAGTCATAATAAGCATTTTCTTTTGCTTCGGTTTGCTCTATCGGAGAAGGTGTGGAAGTTGTAATTACATCTTCGTTATTTATTTTCTGGTATAATTATAAATGATATTATCAAAATCTGCAATTATTATAAATGAAAAAGCAAAATTTGACTTATTATTAACATCAGTTACATTTACAATTGCCGTTTGTAATGCTATACTGATTTTGTAATACGAAAGTATTATATTATAAAACGGAGATGGTGATGATGAAGACATTTAATTGGGCCACACTTGGTTGCGGTGTAATTGCAAACGAGCTTGCGCAAGCAATGCAGAGCCGTGGACAAAAGCTGTACTCTGTGGCAAACAGAACTCACGAAAAAGCGGTTGCTTTTGCCGAAAAGTACGGTATTGAAAAGGTTTATAACAGCATTGACGAGCTGTTTGAAGATGAAAATGTTGATATTATTTACATTTCTACACCGCATAATACACATATTTCTTATTTAAGAAAGGCGCTGAAAGCGAAAAAGCATGTGCTTTGCGAAAAATCAATAACGCTTAATACGGAAGAACTTGAAGAGGCAATAAAACTTGCAAAGGAAAATAATGTTGTGCTTGCCGAGGCTATGACAATTTACCATATGCCGATTTATAAAGCGCTCAACGAAAAAATACAGTCGGGCGATTTGGGTGAGTTAAGACTTTTGCAGATGAATTTTGGCAGTTACAAAGAATATAATATGAAAAACAGATTTTTTAACAGAAATCTTGCGGGCGGTGCAATGCTTGATATTGGCGTATATGCGCTTTCTTTTGTAAGATGGTTTATGACCTCTTGCCCTAATGAAGTGCTCTCACAAGTCAAATATGCGCAAACGGGAGTTGACGAACAGGCAAGTATTCTTCTTAAAAACAAAGAGGAAGAGATGGCGTCTGTGATACTTTCACTGCACGCAAAACAGCCAAAGCGTGGCACAATTGCTTTTGACAAAGGATATGTTGAAATTTTTGAATATCCGAGAGGACAGAAAGCGGTTATAACATACACATATGACGGACATACAGAAACTGTAAGTGAGGGCGAAACCAAGAATGCCCTGCTTTATGAAGTTGAAGATATGGAGCAAACGGTTGCAGGTAACGCTGACTTAATGCACCTTGATTTTACAAGAGATGTAATGAAAATTATGACCGATATTCGCAAAGAATGGGGAATGACCTACCCGGAAGAAGAGTAACGGTTATTCATTAACGGTTGAGTTATTATGATTTAGCAAATTGCTTTATCAAGCAATTATAAAAGGTAAAAGGCTTGACCTGAATTTAAAAATTATTTCGCTTAATTTGTGTGAAAATCATAATTTACCCCAACTATTGACATAGAGCCGAAAAATATAGGATTAATTATCGGCTTGCAAACGTTGCTTCAATGAAAAACGACTGCCCGCAGACAGTCGCTTTTTGTTATATATTCCAGAATCCGAGTAAGATTGCAAAGTAGTGAAAAACACTGCCTGCAATGGTGAAGAGATGCCATATTGAGTGAAAGTATTTTACCTTTTTTATTGCGTAAAATATAATTCCGAGTGTATAGAAAGCTCCGCCGATTATTAAAAATACAAGTGAAATACTCGGCATTGATGCAATAAGCGGTTTTATGGCAAAGATTATTACCCATCCCATTGCCACATAGCAGAAAATTGACGGTATTCGTGCTTTTTCAAGGTTAATTGAATTCATTACAATTCCGAATATTGCCGCACCCCACACTATTCCGAATAATATCCAACCTACTGCGCCTTGCAGATAGTAAAGAGTAATGGGTGTGTATGTTCCCGCAATCAGCAGAAAAATTGTATTGTGGTCCATTATTCTGAAAAAAGCCTTGGCTTTTTTGTTTGTAAACGAATGATAAAGAGTTGACATTGTGTAAAGAATAATCAGCGAAGCACCGTATATACACGAGCTGACAATTCCCCATACATCGGTGTGGATTACCGAGGCGACTATCATTACTGCTGTTCCGGCAACAGACAGGCAAGCGCCCACACCGTGCGATACAGAGTTAAAAATTTCTTCTCCGAGTGTGTATTTTCGTTTTTCAGACATTGTATGCCTCCAAGTATTGTTGAATTATATTTTATTATACATTTTATATTGATTTTCTTCAATATCCTGAATAATGCAAATTGTAAAATCTAAAGCGTTTGCTATTGACTTTCGGCATAACAGATTTATTGATTTTTATAAAAATATTGAATTATGCAAGAATTGAATATATAATAAGGGTATAATGAAATTGGCGGTGAATTTATGGAAAAAATAAGATTTTTGGAATGTCTTTCAAAGCAATATCCGACCATAGACAGTGCTGCAACGGAAATTATTAATTTGCAGTCAATTTTAAATTTGCCAAAGGGAACAGAGCATTTTTTGTCTGATATTCACGGCGAATACAAAGCCTTTGCCCATGTACTGCGCAACGGGTCGGGCGCTGTGATGAAAAAGATTGACGATGTCTTCGGCGATACTCTTTTTGAAGACCAAAAAGAAGATTTGGCTTCACTTATTTATTATCCGTCAGAAAAATTACAGTATGTAAAAAATCAGGGCAGAGCCGACAGCAGTTGGTATCGCACAACGCTGTACAGACTTGTGTCTGTGTGTCAGATTGTATCTTCAAAATACACACGCTCAAAGGTCAGAAAAGCTATGCCTGAAAATTTCAGATATGTTATTGAGGAGCTTATTACCGAGAAAAAAGAAGTTCTCAATAAAAAGGCTTATTATGATGAAATTATAAATACAATTATAGAGATAGGTTGTGCGGACGAGTTTATAGTTGAGATGTCAAACCTTATTCAAAGGCTTGTTATCGACCATCTGCATATTATCGGCGATATTTATGACAGAGGCTACGGCTCGCATTTTGTAATGGACAGCCTGATGAATTACCATTCGCTTGACATTCAGTGGGGAAATCACGATGTATTGTGGATGGGTGCTTTTGCGGGTCAGCCTGCCTGCATTGCCAATATTGTGCGTACAAGCCTTTTGTACGATAATCTTTCCGTGCTTGAAAACGGTTACGGAATCAGTATGATGCCGCTTGTACTGTTTGCAATGGAAACCTATGCAGATGATCCGTGCGCTCAGTTTACAATTCGCAGTCGCCACGGCAGTGAAATGGATACTCAAACTGTGCTCGCAATGAAAATGCACAAGGCGATTACGATTATTCAGTTTAAACTTGAGGGACAGTTAATAGCAAAACATCCCGAGTATAATATGGATAACAGACGCTTGCTTGACAAAATTGACGCAGACAAAGGAACGGTTACAATTGACGGTAAGGAATATCCTATGCTTGACCGATATTTTCCGACAATTGATTTTAATAATCCTTATGAGCTTACAAGTGAAGAACAGTCTGTAATTGCAAAGTTATGCAATTCATTTGTGAACTGTTCAAAACTGAAATCACATATTAATTTACTTTTGCAAAAAGGAAGTCTTTATAAGGTTTGCAATAATAATTTGCTTTTCCACGGTTGTATTCCGATGAATGAGGACGGCAGTTTCAGAAATATAAATCTTTTTGGTGAAGATTTATGCGGAAAAGAACTTTACGATGAACTTGAGCGCTGCGCCAGAAAAGCGTTTTTCTCCGTGAACGAAGAAGAAAAGCGAGTGGGCAGGGACATTTTGTGGTTCTTGTGGAACGGTGCGGATTCTCCGCTGTACGGCAGGGATAAAATGACTACATTTGAACGGTATTTTATCGCAGACGAGAGCACCCATAAAGAAATAAAAGATGTTTATTACAGACTCTTTAATGATGAAGAGGTTGTAGACAGAATTTTTAAAATGTTCGGTATAAAGGGCGACAATGCTCATATTATAAACGGTCATGTGCCTATTCACCATACAGAGGGCGAAAGTCCCGTTAAATGCAACGGCAAGGTTATTATAATTGACGGCGGATTTTCTCAACCGTATCATAAAGTTACGGGTATTGCGGGTTATACGCTGATTTATAATTCATACGGTTTAATGCTGACCGCTCACGAGCCGTTTAAATCGGTTGATTATACAATCCGCAGCGGCAGAGATATGCAGACAAATCAGGTAGCGACCGAGGTCAGCCAAAAGAGAATACTTGTGGGGGATACCGACAACGGCAAAAAAATACGAGAGAACATAAAAGATTTAAAAGACCTCATAAAAGCCTATCGCAACGGTACACTAAGACAAAATCAGAAGAATTAAAATAAAGCCGAGCTCTTGATTGAGTTCGGCTTTGCTATATGTATCTGAATAGTTTAAACGATTATAAAACTTTTACGGCTTAATGTCAATAGTTGGGGTAACCCGGAAAAAATAGAATAAAGTGTAATTACAAGCAACAGAGAATCAGACTGTCGCTTGTTTTGTTGTAGAATTGATATGTTTGCTTGAAAACATAATAAAATACTGCCGAAAGCCTCTTCACTCAATTCAAAGAGTACATCTTCTTTCCTCTTAAAATATGTGTAAAAAGTACCGTTTGCCACTTTGCAGACCGTTGTTATTTCAGCAACGAAAATTTAAAAAATTCAGGACATTTCCACATTGGAAATGTCCTGAAAAATTTTTAACCCTTTACGGCACCGGCTACAACGCCTTCGATGATATATTTCTGACAAGCAAAGTAGAAAATAATTATCGGAATAATACTTAGCACGATAAGCGCCATAATGGCACTTGTGTCTGTGTGACCGTAGCTGCCGTTAAGATACTGAATATGAATAGGAATGGTTTTGTAAAGCGACTTATCAAGAATAAGATAAGGGAGAAGATAGTCGTTCCAGATCCACATTGTTTCGAGAATACCAACCGAAATAAATGTAGGTTTCATAATCGGAAGAACTATGCCGAAGAAAGTTTTTAGCGGACCTGCGCCGTCAACATCGGCCGCCTCCTCAATTTCAATCGGAATAGATTTTACAAATCCCGAGAACATAAATACCGCAAGACCTGCACCGAAACCGAGGTAAATTACAAGAATACCTACAGGGTTTGTGAGGTGAAGGTTGTCGGCTGTTTTTGCAAGAGTAAACATAACCATCTGGAAAGGTACTACCATTGAGAAAATGCAGAAGTAGTAGATGATTTTGCAGATAATTGAGTTTGATCTCTGTAAATACCATGCACACATTGATGTGCAGAGCAAAATCAGAAATACACCGCCAACGGTAATAAAAAGTGAGCATAAAATGGTTTTCCAAAATGGGAAGTTACCGAAGAACATACCTGTAATATAGCTCTTAAGTCCGTAAAAAGTTTCTGCATTCGGCAATGCAAACGGATACTTACTGATACCTGCATTTGTTTTAAACGAGTTCATAAGAACAATAAAAACAGGTGCAACATAAAATACAGAAATTATTGAAAAAATAACTGTGAGTATTTTCATACCCTTTGTTTGCTTTTTCTTAGGCGGCTTTTCTTTTTTAGCCTTAACTTTTGTTGCAGGAGCAACTTTAGTTGTTTCGTTAGCCATTACTGCTGCACCTCCCTCTTTCTTGTAAAGTAAAGCTGTGCAAGTGCTATAATTACAACAATTACAAAGAAGATTACAGCCTCAGCCTGTCCAACACCTCTTGAGTTCTGGTTAGCGTAGAATGTGTTGTAAATATTGAGAGCCATCATCTGTGTCTGATAAATCATTGTACCGCTTGTTTCAGATAGAACGCCCGGAGCACCGCCTGTGAGGGCAAGGTTCTGGTCAAACAATTTAAATGAGTTTGTAAGTGTAAGGAATGTACAAATTGTAATTGATGGAGCCATCATTGGAAGAGTTACATTTGTAAGTAACTGCTTTTTGTTTGCACCGTCTATTTTTGCTGCTTCATAGAGGTCGGACGGAACGCTTTGGAAACCGGCTATGTAAATAATCATCATATATCCGGCTTGCTGCCAGCACATAAGAATTATAAGTCCCCAAAAGCCGAAGTTAGCATCAAGCACAATGTTTGTGCCGAAATTCTGTAAAATACCGTCAAATATAAGTTTCCAAATATAACCGAGGATAATACCGCCGATAAGGTTTGGCATAAAGAACACGGTTCTGAAAACATTTGAGCCTCTTATGCCAAGCGTAAGAGCGTAGGCGACAAAGAAAGCGATTGCGTTAATGAGAATTACGGATACAACCACAAACAGTGCGGTAAACCAGAATGAGCGGATAAACGATTCGTTCTGAAAAGCTTTTATGTAGTTGTCAAAACCTACCCAGGTTGCATTACTTGTTGTACGGAATTTACAGAACGAAAGGTATATGCCCTGAAAGAATGGGTATATAAAGCCGATCATAAAAGCAATAAGAGTAGGCACAACAAAAACAAGAAAATATATTTTTCTGCTGCGTTTTTTAAACATATTTTTACCTTTCTGTCAAACTTTCTGTCAAAAAAACAGGGAAGACGATGCCGCCTCCCCTGCCATACATTTTAACCTTTAATGATTAATGGATTTACGGATTAGCCGTTAGCCTTAGCGTATTCTGTAGCCCAGCCCTGTACGAATGCTGTCTTAACATCGTCCCATGAGCCTGTGCCTGCTGCATACTGTGTAAGAGCTGTACCTACGCCGTTTTTCCAGTCTTCACTTGGCATTGTTGTAAAGTTCCAGCTTACCGGAGTTTTGCCTGCTGCTGTGTATTCAGCATCAGCCTTTACAAATACATTGGTAGCTTCCTTAGCGTTCTTGAAAGGAATTACAAAGCCCATATTGTCAGCCATTGCAGATGTACCTGCTTCGCTTGTTACACACCAGTCTAAGAAATCAAGTGTTGCGTTGATGTCATCTTCACTTGCGTTTTTGTTTACACACCAGTAGTTCTCAGAACCTGTGCAAAGTCCCTGGTTCTCTTCGCCGTCAACACCGATGTAAATCGGGAGCATACCGAGATCGTCGTCTGTAAGACCTGCGTCCTTAATACCTGTGTATTCCCAAGTACCGTTCTGATAGAATACAGCCTCGCCTGATGTAAACTCTGTTACAGCGTCTGTAGCTGTCTTGTTTGCAAGATCAGTCGGAGCACAAGTTGAATCTGTGATGTAAAGATCAAAGATGTTCTTGTAGTTGTCAAGGTATGTACCCTTGATAGCGTCTGTAGATGTAATACCGTCTGCCTTGTACTCATAGTAGATTGGGAGGTTAGCAAGGTGAGTCTTGAATCTCCAATCTGAAGATGAATCCATACCTGCTGATGTGAATGCGCCCTTAACGCCAAGGTCAGAAGCGTGAGCCTGAATTTCGTCTGCAACAGTCTTTAAAGCTGCAAAGTTGTTGAGCTTGTCAATTGATTTAATTGTTGCAAAATCAGAATCAAAATATTTCTTAAGAAGTGTCTTGTTGTAAATAATACCGTATGTTTCTACAACATAAGCAATGCCGTAAACGCTGTCGCCTTCTTTAAGAGCAAAATCCTGATTTGTTAGCTGTGAATAAAGCTGTGAATCTTTAAGGTCATAGCAATAATCTTTCCAGTTTGCAAGACCTACAGGGCCGTTTACCTGGAAGAGTGTAGGAGCGTTGTCCTTATCCATTGCAGCTGTAAGGGTTGATTCGTATGTACCCTCGGCAGCAGTTTCAACAGTAACCTTAACGCCTGTTTCTTCTGTGTACTTAGCTGCTAAAGCCTGCCAATCCTTGTCCTGCTCAGGTTTAAAGTTTAAATAATAAACCGAACCTTTTTTAGCGCCGTCTGATTTGCTACCGCTGTCGCTTGAACTTGAGTTGCCGCCGCAGCCTACGAGTGATGTTGCAGCCATGAGAGCAGCAACGGAAAGAGCAGATGCTCTTATGATTGTTGACTTTTTCATAATTTTCACCTTAATTTCAATTATTTACTCTTTGCGAGCATTGTGAAAAGCAATCCTTGCTTTTCTTCGTTATCACAAGGATAACATATTTTTGTCACAGTTGCAAGAGTTTTTTGAAAAAAGTTTAAAAAATTTATATCTGTTTTTAAAACATGGTGTTGCGTAAAATGAATAATTACAAAAAATTACGGCAAATTTTTCAGTGAAAATCTGACTTGTTTCGCCGTAATCACATCAAAACAGCATAAATAATCGGTTGAATTTACAGTTTTGTAATTTATTAATGTTAAATTACTATTGCTATAAAAGCTTATAATGTGGTAGAATTGTATTAATATCTTTTAAAAGAGAAGGTTTTTATGAACAGTTTTTCAAATAGTGCTTTTGCACGGTTTTTTACTGAATTTCCTAAATTACTGCTTGCCCAACTTATCAATGCAGTTGCGTTTGCGGTATTTACGGCGTTGTTTGTTTTGATAGGTTACCTTACGGGGTTTAACAATATTATAGTATGGTGTCTGGGAATTATTCCGTCAATGCCGTTTTTTGCGGGACTTGTTATGACGGTGCGAAAAATAGGAATTGAAAAAAAGGATGTACCGGTTGCAAAAACATTTTTCGGTACAGTTAAAGAGAATTTTAAGGCGTTTTTATTGCACGGAGTTGTTACTTACGCAATTATAGCTTGTTCGATATTTGCGTTTATGTATTATTTTTCATTGCTCGCTTCAAGTCTTGCATACGGTTCAATGCTTACCGTATATGTTCTGTTTTCGCTTATTCTTACATCTATGATGTTTTATGTGCCGATAATGTCGGTTACATATGAACTGAAAATATCAGATATTTATAAAAATTCTTTTATACTTGTTTTCGGTAATATCCTTAAAAATATTCTTGCAATGCTTTTCTTTATTGCTGTATCGCTTGGTTTTATATTATGGATTGCCGCAGCAGAGGGAGCAATGCTGGTGATTGCAATAACAGTTGCGGTTTTATTCTATCCCTTGATAGCAACTTATGGTGTGAATGTCATAATAGCAAAGGGATTACAGGAAAATGTTGGTTCTTTTACAGGTAAAGATTTATTGGTTGATAAAGAATTTGAAGAAAAAGTAGAAAAAATAGTTGAACAGCAGGCTGTCGAAAGAGCAGACAGCAGTAATGATTATGTCTTTGTAAACGGAAAAATGATTAAGAGAGAATCAAATACTACAGACAGTAAAACAGAAAAATAATATAAAATTACGCTCCGCATAGGTTGTCGGCTGACCTGTGCGGAGTTTTGCTTTTGTACTTTTTTAAGTGGGAATATTATGGTTTAACATAGTATTACAAAAAATATAAGACTATAACAAAGTATTTTGCTAAACCTTATTTTAACTCCTTTACTCCGATATAAAAACGAAATAAAAAAGACACCCTCATTACTTGAAGATGTCTTTTCGGAAAAATGGTATAAAATGAAAAAACTACTAACTGTTTTTAGAAATATAAATTTGCAATGCGGTTGCATCATTAACATCAATTTGTCCGTCAGCATTATAGTCCGCCGCAAGTTTTTGCGATTCTTTTGCATCAAGTGAATTTGTGCAAATCATTTGTAAAAGAGTAACATCAAGAATTGAAAGATTGCCGTCCTCATTAATATCTCCTAATAAAAATTTAGGAGGAATTAACAAATCAGTGTTTACTTTGCCAAAACCAATATCAAGTTTTTCCTGTTTGTTTTCAGGCAAAACATTAAGTTTAATAATATTTGCATCGTCAAACGGGGATTTTTTTACATCTGCAAGAAAATTTCCGTCGTTATCAACTTTCATACCATAGATGTATGCATAGTTTGAAGTATTGATTTTATTTGTAACTTGGGTTACCGTTCCGTTTGCAGTATTGTATTTGCATACAAAATTGTTAAGGTTAAAATAGATATTGCCGTTGTATTCGTCTGTACTTACAAAACTGTCGTGCCAATAGCTTAAACCGCCGTTAGTGTACCATTTATCGGAAATATCCGCTACAGGTTCTGCATAACCGGTTTCGGGATTGAAAGCAACAAGTTTTTTTGAGTTTTTACCGCTGTTGCTATTGTCTGCGGCATAAAAAAGATTATTTGAGTAACAGAATTTTGTGTTAAGATTTTTGTAATATGAGTTATCATAAGCGGTGCCGGTACAAGAATTGTTTGTTTTAAATCCGTAATGCACCGAAATATCCGGCGATGTTTTAATTGCGCTGTCGCTCAACAGAAAATATTTGTGTGACACAAAACCGTATCTGTCGGGCGTAGGATCATCAAATGTAGCGTCAATATGATAATAATTTCCGCCAATTTCAGCGAGATTCCAAATATGATTCATTTGAGAGGATTCAACAATTTCGGAATTAATACCTACTTTTTCAAGCAAATAAGACATTGAGCTTGTATAGCCCTGGCAATTTGCATATCCGTTTACAATACAATCATAAACGGAAGTACGGGTATATTGTGCGTCAGGTGAATTTGAGTATTCACAGTTAAGTACAATTTCATCGTGAATTATTGCGGCTTTTTGAAAATCAGTCATATTCGGCTGAATTTTTGCAAGAATTTCATTTGTCTTGCTTTCAAGCTCGCTTCGCATTTGTACAATCTGTTCGTTTGAATATATATATGTAGGAATAACTCTTGCTACGCAAGAACCGATTGCAAGACCGTAGGTGGTTTTGCTTACATAGAAAAGGTCGGGGCTTATTTCCAATACCGTGCGCATAGCTTTTTTTATATCATTTATAGATAATTGATATTTTTCAACATCAATTTCGCTGTTCAAATTTTCCATACTGTCTATAAGGGTATTGCAAAGCTCGGAGTTTGAATTGTAAAAATCCTGATTATATGAAATATAGTTTGGGTTGCCTACAGAGGAATCGTTCACAGAGGCTGATGCGGAGATTACAAACATAGGCGCAGTAATTGCAAGTGCTGAAAAAACAGATAACATTTTGTATAAGCAACTGTGTTTTTTCATAATTGCAGCCCCCCTTTGTTTTGAACATAGTAACTAAAAATGTTTTATTTACTATTTACATTTTAGCATAAATATAAATATATAACAAGGCAAATAAACTCACAAACTTTGCCGCTTCTTTTTATTATTATCTACAAAAGCCGCAATTTCTGTGTTGCTTTTACATAAATATTTTGTAATAAAATGTCTGATTTCTACAAATGATATTATCTTGCATACACAAGTTGCCACTTTCATATAATTTACCATAAACCATTCGGAGGGGAATTTATGAAAGGTATAGTTGAGGAACGGGCGGCAATGCTCGGCGAATATATAATAGAAAGCAAGGCAACCGTAAGAAAAGCCGCTAAAAAATTCGGAATTTCAAAGTCAACAGTACATAAAGATGTAAGCCAAAGATTAAGAAAGGTAAATCCTGCATTGTACAGAGAGGTGCGGCAAATACTCGAAACCAACAAAAGCGAAAGACATATAAGAGGCGGAATGGCAACAAAGAATAAATATTTACTTAAAAAACAGGCACAGGAGAGGGAAAAATTAAAAAATAGTGAACAAAATCGGTGAAAAGTCGATTTGTTTGCTTTACTTTTATAAACATATGATGTATAATGAAGTTTAGCATTTAATTACAAATATAAATTTTATGGTATTTTTATATACTTATTGTTTTCACTGAATATCCCGTTACAAGGAGAAGTTGAAATGAGAAAAATTCCGTTTTCGCCGCCTGATATTACACAGGCTGAAATTGACGAGGTTGTAAAGGTTTTAAAGTCGGGCTGGATTACTACAGGTCCCGAAACAAAACTTTTTGAAAGCCGTATTGCAGAATATTGCAATGTTGAGCGTGCGGCTTGCCTTTCTTCACAAACCTCTTGCGCAGAACTTACACTTCGTATTCTCGGTATCGGACCGGGCGACGAGGTAATTTTACCTGCATATACTTACACAGCTACAGCGTCTATAGTTTATCATGTCGGTGCAAAGCCCGTTATGATTGACTGCAAAAGCGGCAGCTTTGAGATGGATTATGACAAAATGGAGGCTGCCATAAATCACAACACAAAGGCAATCATTCCTGTTGACCTTGCGGGTGTTATCTGCGATTATGACAGAATTTTTGAGGCCGTTGAACGACAGAAAAGCGTGTTTAAGCCAAAGAATGAAATTCAGGAGAAATTCGGAAGAGTAATTGTTATGGCAGACGGCGCACATGCCTTTGGCGCAAGAAGAAAAGGCAAAATGTGCGGAGAAATTGCCGATTTTACAAACTTCAGTTTTCACGCAGTTAAAAATATGACTACTGCTGAGGGCGGCGCAGCCGTTCACCGTCCGCACGAATGGCTTGACGAGGACGACATATACAAGCAGTATATGCTTTTGTCACTTCACGGTCAGACAAAGGACGCTTATCAGAAGAACAAGGTAGCGTCTTGGGAATATGATGTTGTGGATACTCAATATAAATGTAATATGCCGGATGTTCTTGCGGCACTCGGTGTGGTTCAGCTGCAAAGATACGAAAAAATCCTTGAACGCCGTCACGAGCTTATCCGTGTGTATAACGAGGAATTTAAGGATTTGCCTATTCAGGTGCTTAACCATTGCGACGAAAATCACAGGAGCAGCGGTCATTTGTATTTTGTACGCTTTATCGGAAAAGATGACGAGTATCGTAACAAGTTCTACAATATGATGGCGGAAAACGGTGTTATGTGCAATGTTCACTTTAAGCCGCTCCCAATGCTTTCCGCATACAAAAAGAGAGGCTTTAAGATTTCGGATTATCCGAATACCTATAATATGCATAAAAATCAGCTTACACTTCCGCTCAATACAACCATGTCGGACGATGACGCATGGTATGTTATTGAAACTTTTAAACAGTGTATTAATACTTTAAAGTAAAATTTAATGTAATTTAATAAAAACTTCCTTACAGACCGGTTAGGTTAAATTTATATCGGTTTGTAAGGGAATTTTTGTTTTAACATTTATTGACAGTAAAAATAATATATAATGGTCAACTTATTGACAATGCCATTGTGGCTGTATCAATAACTTCAAACAGCACAAGCACATATTCACTTGCAAAGCCGCAGGATATTACAAAGGTGACTGTTACAAGCGAGCAGAGAAAGGCTTTGAAAGACGCTATACTTAACGGTGAGTTTGCAAACGCAAAGCTTTTAACCGCAACAAAGAATAAGCTCAACCGGATTAACGGATATCTTGATCAGCTTACATTGCTCTATGATGCAAATAGCTTTTGACTCTTTGGCGACAGAGAGCTAACCTGATTACAGCTTATCAGTTTGCTATTATTAATCAGGTTGCAGAATAAATCCCATAAAATCAGCCTCCGCTTGATTGCGGAGGCTTTTTGCTGTTAATCTGAGAAGAATTTAAGAGGAATAATTAAAAATTTAGACCAAACTTTTATAATTTTGGCATATAGCTTAGTGATGGCCTGATTGTTACTTCGCTAAAACATTATGATGTGGCATTTTGAGCAGGGAGCATTTTACCTTGTACATCGGTTGTGTAATTGCCTTTTAACAAAATTTGGCTTATCGGCACTATTTCGTATCCTTGTGCTTTTATAGCCTCAATTACCATTGGCAGAGCTTCGGGTGTATTTGTTGCGCCGTTATGCATAAGTATAATACTGCCGTCCTTGAGCTTATTTGTAATATTGAGCGTAATTTGATTTGACGTTGGGTCTTTCCAATCAAGACTGTCAACATCCCACTGCACGCAGTACATATTATTAGCTTTTACCGTTTTTACCACATCGTTGTTGTAGTCACCGTAAGGCGCACGGAACAGGGTAGGGCATTTGCCTGTCAATGCTTTGATTTTTTCGTTGCAAGTCTGAATCTGCGTATTCATATCGTCAACCGACATCTGCGTCATATGCGGATGCGTATTGCTGTGATTGCCTACATCGTGACCACGCTTTGAAATCTCTTTTACAGACTCGGGATATTTTTCTACCCAATCGCCGACAAGGAAAAATGTTGTTTTTACATTGTATTTATCAAGAATATCAAGTAAATGTTCGGTTTGTTCGTTGCCCCATGCGGCGTCAAAAGACAGCGCTACCTGCTTTTTGTCTGTATCAACGCAGTAAATGGGGATTTCTCGCTGTGCGCTTGCGGTCTGAATTGCCTGTACGGTAGAAGTCAAAGCAATTCCGCCCGCAATTACACCAATCAGCAGACAAAATCCAATTGAAAATAAGGTTCGTTTTGTTATTATATAAAGACGCATAAAATCCCCTCCGTATTGACTTTGCTTATGTCAAAGTATATGAAAGGGATTTTTATTTTATTCTATTCGGTTTTAAAATCAGTTTTCAAAATGCCACTTAATGCCGTCTTTTGTATCTTCCACAACAACTTTCATTTCTTTAAGTTTATCACGGATAGCGTCGGCAGTCGCCCAGTCTTTGTTTTTACGAGCCTCGGTACGCTGTGCAATAAGTGACTCAACTTCTTCGTTTACAGGGTTTTCAGATTTATTCTCCTGTGCTTTTGTAAGGTCAAGAGAGAGAACCTTGTCAAATTCACCTATGAGATAAAGTTTAGTTGCATCGCTGATGTTGCCTTTTAATACGCTGTAAACGGCAGTAAGACCGAGTGAAGTGTTAAGGTCGTTGCCGAGAGCGTCATTAAATTCATTAAGATAAGGCTTGGCAGCTTCCATATCAGGCTCTCCATCAGGAGAAAGTGTAGAAATCTTCTTAATGAGTTTGTCATAAGCGATAGCCGCATTGTCAAGACTGTCATAAGAGAAAGTAAGCGGCTTGCGATAATGGCTCTGTAGGCAGAATAAACGGTAAACAAGAGGGTTATAACCTTTGCTTTCAAGTAAAGATACGGTAAGAAAATCACCCTTTGATTTACTCATTTTACCTCTTGCATCATTGAGGTGGAGTACATGGAACCAATACTTGCACCACTTATGACCGAGGTAAGCCTCGCTCTGTGCAATTTCATTGGTATGATGAGGAAATGCGTTGTCAATACCGCCGCAGTGAATGTCGAGATACTCGCCGTTGTGCTTACAGCTGATAGCTGAACATTCAATATGCCAGCCCGGATAACCGACGCCCCATGGGCTTTCCCACTTAAGCTCCTGTGAGTCAAATTTTGACTTGGTAAACCAGAGAACAAAGTCCGCTTTATTACGCTTATTGTTGTCTTCTTCAACGCTGTCACGAACGCCGACAGCAAGGTCATCTTCGTTCATATTTCCGAAAACATAGTAATTATCAAGTTTTGAAGTATCAAAATATACATTGCCGCCTGCAATATAGGCATAGCCTTTTTCAAGCAGAACAGAAACCATATGAATAAACTCGTCAATGCAGTTTGTTGCAGGCTCTACAACATCAGGTCTTTTGATGTTGAGCTTTTTACAGTCCTCAAAAAATGCGTCAGTGTAAAACTTTGCGATTTCCATAACAGTCTTGTGCTCACGCTTTGCACCTTTGAGCATTTTGTCCTCGCCTGTATCCGCATCGCTTGAAAGGTGGCCGACATCGGTGATATTCATAACACGCTTAACATCATATCCCGCAAAACGAAGGTACTTTTCAAGCACATCTTCCATAATATAAGTTCTAAGGTTGCCGATGTGGGCAAAGTGGTAAACAGTAGGGCCGCAGGTGTACATATTAACCTTGCCTGCTGTATGAGGTATAAATTCCTGTTTTGTCTGTCCCAATGAATTGTATAAAATCATTTTACTGCTCCTTTACTTTTTGCTTTCCTTTTCTGCCTTTAGAGCGTCAATTTCTTTTTGTAGATCTGTAATTTTTTGTTCCAGACTGCAAAGTGCAAGTGCGACAGGGTCTGAAACATGAATCTGGTCGAGAGTTTCGCTGCGTATTCCGTTGATTTTCACCACACGGGCAGGTACACCTACCGCTGTGGCATTCGGCGGAATTTCGCTCAATACTACCGCACCTGCGGCAATTCGTGCGTTATCTCCGACTTTAAACGGGCCGAGCACCTTTGCACCCGAACCTACAAGCACATTGTTGCCGAGTGTAGGGTGTCGTTTTCCCGTATCTTTACCTGTACCGCCGAGGGTTACATTCTGATAAATTGTGCAGTTGTCGCCGATGATAGTTGTTTCACCGATAACTACGCCCATACCATGGTCAATAAATAATCCCTTGCCTATGGTAGCTCCCGGGTGTATTTCTATTCCTGTTTTATGCCTGCTGCGCTGTGAAATCCAGCGGGCAATAAACTTCATATTGTGCCTTAAAAACCAATTAGCCTTACGGTGAGAGCGCACAGCCTTAAAACCCGAGTATAAAAAGAATACTTCGGCTCGGTTTCTTGCGGCAGGGTCACGCTCCATAACGGCGTCAAGGTCGGCCTTTAGTGTTTTAAACAAAGTATCACATCCGATGTGGTGTTGATTTTTTACATATCTGCTATAAACTGCTTGTTCTGAACAATATAAATTACGCCCGAAACAAGAGCCATAATTGTTGAAATCCAAATAAGGCAAAGTGAAACTACTGTAAATATGCCTTGGAGATACAAAATTGTATCAACGGAAAATGCAGATTTTACGGTAAATAATTCAATTAAAAACTGCATTAACAGTATGGCAATAATAGCTACAAGCTGGGTTACGGTTTTGATTTTGCCGAAAATATTTGCGGCAACGACTTTGCCTTTTGAAGCGGCAACAAGGCGGATAGAAGTTACTGAAAATTCTCTGAAAAGTACGATAATAACTGCGATGCAGTCGCACCAACCTGTTTGCACAAAGCAAAGCAATGCGCTTAATACAAGAATTTTGTCTGCAAGCGGGTCTGCAAACTTGCCGAAATCGGTTACAAGTCCTCTGCTTCTTGCGATTTTACCGTCAAACATATCTGTAAAAGTTGCCACAACAAAAATTACAAGGGCAACTGCTGTGTGAAAAGGAAAATTTATTAACAAGGATGCCACGAAGAACGGCACTAGTATTATTCTGCTTAAAGTAAGTTTGTTCGGTAAATTCATAATTGCCCTCTGATCTCCTTTTGACACCATTATATTATATGCCGATGTCGGTTATATGTAAATAAAATTATTCTGCCAATTCGCCGATTGGGTCACAATCCGTATAATCTGTAATCTTAACCTTTACAAAACTGCCGGGCTGTGGTTTGGCGCCGTTTGCGGTAAAGAATACACATCCGTCAATTTCAGGTGCGTCGGCATAGGTTCTGCCGTAGAAACATTCCGCAATTCTGTCATAACCTTCTACAAGCACCTCAATTTCTTTGCCGATGAGGCTTTCGCAGTATTCTGCCATAACGCTCTGCTGATGTTCCATAATAATATCGGCTCTGTGCTGTTTGATTTCATCGTCAATCTGGTCGGGAAAACTTGCCGCAGGTGTGCCTTCTTCTGCCGAGTAGGCAAAGCAACCCAGGCGCTGGAATTTAATTTCAGCGGCAAACTCCGCAAGTTCCTCAAACTGTTCGTCGGTTTCGCCCGGGAAACCTGTAATAAATGTTGAACGAAGAATCATATCGGGTACTTTTGCTCTTAACTTGTTAAGTAATGCGGTAAGACTTTCACGATTGCCGTGTCTGTTCATTCTCTTTAAAATGTTGCCGTCGCAATGCTGGAGCGGTAAATCTATGTAATTAACAAGTTTTTCTTCCTCTGCAAAGGTGTCGATAAGTTCATCTGTAAGTCTGTCCGGATAGCAATAAAGCACTCTTATCCATTTTAATCCGTCAATTTTACAGAGCCTTTTTAAAAGTTTTGCAAGGTAAGGCTCACCGAAAAGGTCTTCACCGTAGCGTGTTGTATCTTGAGCAATAACAATAATCTCTTTTACGCCGTCTTTGGCAAGTTGTTCTGCTTCTTCAACAACCGCATCGGGTTGGCGGCTTCTGAATTTACCTCTAATCATAGGAATTGCGCAGTATGTACAACGGTTGTCGCAGCCCTCCGCAATTTTGAGATAAGCGGTGTAGGGAGGAGTTGACTGTATTCTTCTGCCCTCAAGACATAAAAGCTGTTTGTCGGGGAATTCCTCGATTTTTTCTTTATGTTCTGTATTATCCGAAAGCAACTTGGCTACAACATCCGCAATTTGAGAGTTAGCGCCGATTCCGAGTGCTGCGTCAACTTCGTAAAGCTGACGGGTGATTTCGTTTTTATAGCGCTCTGCAAGACAACCGGTTACAATAATGGCTTTGATTTTGCCCTCTTGCTTTAGCTTGCCAAGCTCTATAATTTCGTTAATGCTTTCCTGTTTTGCCGATTCAATAAATCCACAGGTGTTTACAATAACCGCATCTGCGTCTGCGGGGTCGTTTACTAATTCAAAGCCCTTGCTTTTTAATGTAAAAAGCAGCATTTCAGCGTCAACCTGATTTTTAGGGCAACCGAGTGATACAATACCAACTTTAGAACTCATCTGTTTCATCCTCATTATATTCCGAAAGAACGCTTTTTATGTCGTCCCAGCGGTAACCGAGCCTTTGCAGTGCGGCAACAGCTCTTCTTTTTACCTTTTCATCGGATAGATTCCTATATTTTTTCTCAATAACCGCTCTTATTTGTTCGTGAACATCAATATCAAGTTCATCGCATAACTGTTCGGCGGTTTCTTTATCAATGCCTTTTCTTGTAAGTTCAAAGGCAATGCCACGCTTTGACATATGCTTGGAGCTGAGCAGTTTTTCGGCATAGTGTCTTGCAAAACGCTCGTCATCCACAAGGCCGAGCTCTTCCATTCTGTCAACAGCTTTCTGTGCAGAATCTTCGTCTGCCGTACGGCGGATTTTATCCTCAAGCTCTTTTTTTGAATGTTCTCTGTACGACAACAGCCAAAGAGCTTTTTCTTTTGCACGCCTTTCATTGCTTAGTTTTATAATTTCGTGCAAATCTTCGTCGTCTATCTCTCTGCCGACATCAAAGCGGTTTTCAATCAGCGTTTGTGTGTCGAGAGAAACGGCAAATTCGCCGTCAATATAAACAGCGCTAAGTCTTTTTCTGCGTGGTTTGATTTCTGTAATTTTCATTATTCGTCAACAAGCACATCAATGTTTGCGCTGTTTGCATTTTCTGCAGGAGCGTCGGCGGGCTTTTTAGCATTGGCAACTTCGGTTATCTTTGCCTTTGCGCCCTTTTTGGCAGGAGAGCTTGCCGCAACAACCTTGTCTATATTTGCCATAAGCTTATCTTCAATTTCTTTTGAAAGTTCTTTGTCGTTTTCAAGAAGTTCCTTTACATTATCTCTGCCTTGTCCGAGGCGCTTGCCGTCATAGCTGAACCATGCGCCTGCTTTCTGAACAACATCTGCCTTTACTGCGAGGTCAAGCAATTCGCCTGTTCTTGAAATACCCTTGCCGTACATAATGTCAAACTCTGCCTCTCTGAACGGCGGTGCAAGTTTGTTCTTAACGACTTTTGCTTTTGTGTGTGCACCTATCATTTCGCCGTTTTGCTTAAGAACTTCCTGCTTACGAATATCTATTCTTACCGAGCTGTAGAACTTAAGCGCTCTGCCGCCCGTGGTAACTTCCGGGTTGCCGTAAACAACGCCGACTTTTTCACGCAGCTGGTTGATAAAGATAGCTACGCAGTTGCTCTTGTTGATTGCGCCCGCAAGTTTTCTTAATGCCTGTGACATAAGTCTTGCGTGTAAGCCTACATGGCTGTCGCCCATTTCACCTTCGATTTCAGCCTTTGGCACAAGAGCGGCAACCGAGTCGATAACGATTACATCAATAGCGCCGCTTCGGATAAGTGCTTCTGCAATTTCAAGTGCGTCCTCACCTGTGTCAGGCTGTGAAACGAGGAGGGAGTCAACATCTACTCCGAGTGCAGCAGCGTAGGTAGGGTCAAGTGCGTGCTCAACATCTATAAAGGCAACATTACCGTTGTTTTTCTGTCCCTCTGCAATGCAGTGGAGTGAAAGCGTGGTTTTACCCGAAGATTCCGGGCCGTAAATTTCAACGATTCTGCCTCGTGGAAGACCACCGATACCGAGTGCGATGTCAAGTGTGAGAGAACCTGTTGAAATGTGGTCAACATTCATATGTTTATTTTCGCCAAGGCGCATAACCGCACCTTTACCGAATTGCTTTTCTATTTGAGTAAGCGCAGTTTGCAGCGCTTTTTCCTTATCTAAAGCCATTATTAAGTACCTCCCGTATATGCAGGTTAAATTTTAGTTAATCCGTTTGATTACTTGTATATTATAAGATATCGTCATAAAAAATGCAATAAGTATAGGACTAAAAAATCGAACTAATTTTCTATTTTTGGAGCAAAGTCCCAATTATAGCCCTTTGAATACCGCCGAAGTCTATACTTTCGGTGATTCCGCCAAAGCCGTTGTCTGCCAAAATACGGCTTACCTCGTCATATTGACCTTCTCCAAGCTCAAAAGCAAGCGCACCGCCTGCTTTAAGTTTTGATTTCCATAAAGGAACAATTCTTCGGTAAAAGTCCAGACCGCTTTCGCCGCCGTCAAGTGCCATTGCAGGTTCGTGTTGAACTTCTTTCTGTAATGATGCAATATCGGCAGTTTTGATATACGGGGGATTTGATACTATGAGATCAAGACTGTTATCGGCAATGTCTTTGTGACATTCAAAAATGTCGCCGTTCAGGGCGTTTACCGCAGAATTGTTTAATTTAATGTTTTGTGTAAGATACGAAAAAGCCTTGTCACTTAGTTCTACCGCTGTTACTTTGCAGTTTGCATATTTTTCAAGCGCAAGGGAAATAGCGCCGCTGCCTGCACAAAGGTCAATTACATTCGGACTTTCTTTGCATGATAAGTAATCTATGCAAAGCGAAGTAACTACCTCTGTGTCATCTCTCGGAACAAGAACACCCTCGCCCACAAGCAAGTCAATTCCCATAAAACTCCACTTTCCGAGGAGATACTGCAGCGGTTCGTGATTAAGGCGTTTTTCTGTCAGCTCGGCAAGAACCGCAAGTTTTTCTTCACTTGCAACAGTTTCTTCGCCCTTTGTAATGAGCGCAAGACGGTTAAACCCGAAAACTTTTTCCGTAAGGCACAAAGCCTCAAAGGCAGGAGCTTCAAACCCTGCCTCTGTTAAAATGTCTTTAGTTTTTCTGTAAGCCTCGCCGACAGTCATAATAAAGCCTCGCAATTATTTGTTGTTAATAATATCTGTGCCGTCATCGGGGATAACAGCTTTCATAGCCTCAATGGCAACTTCAATCATCTTGTCATCAGGCTCTTTTGTTGTAATTCTCTGTGCCCAAAGTCCCGGAGCGGCGATAAATCTTGTAAAAGCATTGTCGTGTTTGCCGCAAATTTTAATAAGTTCGTATCCGATACCGCAGGAAACAGGGAGGAGAAGAATTTTAAATACAGGTCTTAAAAATCCGATGCCGAACGGAGCAACGGGAATAAAAAGACCGATTACAATGCCTACAATAAGCATAAGCACCATAAAACTTGTTCCGCATCTGGGGTGGAAACGAATCTGTTTTCTTACATTCTCAACGGTAAGCTCTTCTTCGTTTTCGTAGCAGAAAATAGTTTTGTGCTCTGCACCGTGGTACATAAATACACGCTTCATTTCTGTCATTTGTGAACATAATACAATGTAACCGAGGAAGAGGGCTATCTTTAATACACCCTCAAAAACTGATTTCCAGAAAACAGCGCCCTCGCCGTCACCCTGAAAGACGGGTACGACATTTGCCGTAAGGTCAAACAGGAAAGACGGTAGAAAGAAGAACAGAGCGACCGCAAGTGCCACACCCAAGATTGAAGCAAACACCATTATTACTTTAACAAGTTTGTCGCCGAATTTTTCGTCAAGCCATTTTTCAAACTTGCTCGGTTCTTCTTCTTCCACTTCGCCCGCTTCAACTGCTTTGTCAGCCGAAAGCATAAGCGATTTATAAGAAAGTCGCATTGAATCAATAAGTCCTGCTATTCCTCGTAAAAGCGGCAATTTAAAAAGTTTGCATTTTTCGGGAATAGTGGTTATTTTTATGTCTTCGCTGTAAATTTCGTTTTCGCCTGTTCTTACGCATACGGTAGTACGCTTAGGTCCACGCATCATAATACCTTCAATAAGAGCACTGCCGCCTATTGAAGTGATTTTTTTTGTACTGACTTTTCTCATCGCACAATCCTTTCGTTTATAGTTTTACATTTTCTGTTTGCGGCTGATCCTCGTCACCCTCTTTGTAGATAGGGAAGGTGAGAGTAACTGTTGTGCCAACGCCCTCTCCGCTTTCGATGTCAAGAGAGCCGTGGTGCAGATTCATAATTTCGTCTGCAACTGCAAGACCGATTCCCGAGCCTCGTACCGTCTGATTTGCCTTATAGAACTTTTCTTTAACCTTTGGCAAGTCTTCAGCAGGTATTCCGCAGCCGGTGTCGGTAACTATAATTTTTATAATGTCGGGGTCATCCTTACTGTAAATAACCTGTGCCGCAACCACACCGCCCTTTGGTGTGTATTTAAGTGCGTTGTCAATTACATTGAGGAAAACCTGCTTAAGTCTGTTGCTGTCACCGTAAACAGGCGGATACATTGCGTCCATAGGTTCGTCATAGAGTAAATGCTTGCCCTCGTTTACGGCTCTGTCCTTTAGCATATATACGGTTTCGTCAAATTCGGCAAGAATATCGAGTTTCTCTTTGTTAAGCACCATTCTGCCGCTCTGAATACGGCTGAAATCAAGGAGTTCTTCAACTATGCTTGTAAGTCTGGCACTTTCTTTTATAATAACGCCCATACCTTTGTCAAAGGTGCGCCTGTCGAGTTTGCCTTTTTCGTTGAGCTGCATGGTTTCTGCCCAGCCTTTTATTGCCGTGAGCGGGGTTCTTAATTCGTGAGATACTCTTGAAATAAAATCGTTTTTAGTCTGTTCGGTAGTTTGCAAATCCTTTGCCATATCCGATATAGCGTCACAAAGGTCGCCGATTTCGTCATCGTACTTATGCTCGATTTTTTCGGAGGCGGAAAAGTCGCCCTGTGCAATCTGACCGGCTATAAGTGAAAGTTCGCCTATCGGTTTAACAATGGAGCGGATAAACATAAGTCCCGACAAAAATACAAGCGCCATTATTGCAAGACCGCCCGCAACGCAAAGAACAGAAATAAATAAGATTCTTGAGTGCACGGGTTCCATAGACACGATGTATCTTACGGCACCGAGCATAACGCCGTTTGAATTGCTGATAATGCGGGTTTCGCTCATTGCTCTTTCTCCGGAGAGAAGTTTGCCGTTCCATATGGCGTAACCGTCTGCGTTGCTTTGAGCGTCCTGAAAATCAGGCATTTGAGTTTTATCCGACGGGGTAAAACCCGTGGAAGTCATTATTACTCTGCCCGATGAATTTATTACAATAACTTCCATTTGCTCTTTACGGTCAAAGTTTTCAACATATTCACGGGCAGATGAATTAAAACTTGTTGTGTTGTCGCTCTCGTAGTCTGAAAATACAAGCGACAATTCATTGCCTGCCGAAGAAAGTGTTTGTTCAACACTGCTTTGGTAAACATATGTAATAACAAAGATAAGGCTGACAACGATCAGAACTATTATTGTAAATATAACGCTCAATGTGTTTAACATCCAGCGTTTTGTAATACCCTTAAACATTACGCTGTCGCCCTCCTTAAAGGTGTTTCCTTAAGTTCAGGCGTTCCACTTGTAGCCAAGTCCCCATACGGTGATAATGTACTTAGGATTAGACGGCTCGTCTTCAACTTTCATTCTAAGTCTTCTGATGTTTACATCAACGATTTTGTCCTCGCCGACATAAGCGTCACCCCAAACATGGTTTAAAATGTCCATTCTGTCGAGGGCAGTACCCGGATTAGAGAAAAAGTATTCCATAATCTGAAATTCAACCTGTGTAAGTTCAATCATCTTACCGTTTTTCATAAGTGCACGGTTTCTTAAGTTAAGTGTAAATTCGCCGCTTTTAAGCTCTTCTTTGAAGTTGTTTTCGGCGTGTGACTGTGCAAGCGCTACTCTTCTGTAAAGGGAGTCAACTCTTGCGAGCAATTCGCTTGGTGAAAAAGGCTTTGAAACATAATCGTCAGCACCGAGCATAAGACCTGTTACCTTATCCATTTCCTGTGTTTTTGCGGAAAGCATAATAATGCCAATACCGCCGTTGCGGCTTCTAAGCTCCTTACAAACCTGAAAACCGTCAATACCCGGCATCATAACATCAAGAATGGCAACATCAAAGTCGCCGTTGTGTTCTTCGTATTTTTGAAGTGCAGCCTCGCCGCAGTCAGCCTCGACTACATCATAGCCTGCTCTTGTAAGGTTGATAACGACAAAGTCACGAATTGCAGCCTCGTCCTCACAAACAAGAATTTTTTTCATAATAAACCTCCGTAATGTGTTTTATCCAAAAAAATTATATATTATTAACTGTCATCAGTGAAAAAGCTGTTTTTATATCGTCTTCGCTGATTGAAAGTGATGTTTCTTCGTTTACATCCGCAAAAGCGTATGCTGTGCTTTCGTTCTTATATATTAATGTATAAGCGTCACTGTCCTCGCCGACATCCCATTGCTCAAGTTTAAAAGCTCTGATTTCAAATACTTTTTGTCCTAAGTTGTCAAAATCCCATTCAAAAAAGCTCATAGCCCGTTTTTTACTGTCAAGTCTGACGGTATATGTACCGTCTGCCCAGCTTTCGGGAACGGTAAAGCTGTAGCCGTTTTGGTAATCGGGAATTTGGTCGGATAAGTGATTTAAAATTTCACTCTGCGGATAAAAACTGTTCCAGCTTATTTTATCCGCAACAGCCGATTTATCTTCATCGCTTGTTGAAGGCAATTTGTCAACGACAGGAATTTCCGTAACGGAATCGTTGTTTATATCCGTACAGATTATATCGGCAGAGCGTTGAGTAATATTTTTATCTTTTTCTTTATAAAGCGGATTTCTCAAAACCGAAAGTTCGGTATTAAAATAAATAATCTGTGTGACGGTATCATCATTGGCAAAACAACCGTCAACTATAAGCACATTTTGTCCATTTTCGGCAGCTGTTACCGTAATATTTTTAAATCTTGTAATATTCGGGTCCATTTTTACGCTTGCCTTTGAGTAAAGACAGTTGCGTTCCTCGCTGTAAACAAGCATATTTGCCGTTGCGTCATTTTCTGTGGTATATAGTGACAGTAGCATTACTTCGTTTACACCGTCACTGTCAAAATCGGAGCAGTAAAAACTTGAATAACTGCTTTCAACCGTAAGCCTGTTTGTCTTGCCGTTTGAGTATGAGTGGCAGGCAAGATTATTAATGCTTGAGTTATATGTAGTATAGCCCGAAAGAATCTCAAGCGTACCGCTGCCCGTTACATCGGCAAAGTCAACGCAGTCAACATCGGTTGCGTCTAAGGCGCAGTTTTCGGAGAGCTTCCATTCGTCATTTGCGCAGTACATTACAAGCATATGCACTTCCGCTTTGGTTTCGTTAGGCGTGCGGTAAAAAGCAATTGCTTCGTCGGTACCGTCATTGTCAAGGTCTTTCATAACTATGGCACTGCGGTAGTTGCCCGACTTAGGATATTTTAAGGTGTATCCGCTGCCTGCGGTGTCGGCAATAAGCTGTTCGATTTCCGCCTCGTCACCGACAGTTTTCGGAGGGCGGATAAGGTTGTCTGTTCCTATGTCTGCGCCGTCACAGCCGCTTGCGGAAATTGCAAACGCACACAACAGTGCGGCGGAAATAACCGCTTTGACTTTCATATCCGTCCCTCCTTTATAAAAAGTTAAAATTAATCGTGCTTTACAACAGCTCTTAAATACTTTATTTTTATACCCTCGGCAGAAAACATTTTTTCGTGCTCGGTTTCAATATTGTCTGTAACATCGCTGTTGTGCAGGTCGTATGTTTTGTAGATGATTTCGTAACCGCTCTGCTCAAAATATTCAAGACTGTCCGCAAAAAGTGCGTCATCGTCGGTCTTAAATCGAATTTCGGCATTTTCGTCAAGAAAATTTTTGTACATTTCAAGTTTCTTGGGAAATGTAAGTCTTCTCTTGTTATGCTTTGGACGAGGCCACGGGTTGCAGAAATTAATAAACATACCCTTGATTTTATCGTCCTTTGTAATTATTTTATCAATTTGCTCTACATTGTAGTTTACAAGCAAAAGATTTGTAATATCGGCGTCTGTTTTGCCCTCGTTCTTAAAAATTTCAACAATGTTTCGTCTGCCGACGCCGAGCATATCAATTTTAATGTCAACCGCAATAATATTTTTATCCGGATTTTTAACGGCAAACTGTCCTGCAAACCCGCCTTTGCCGCAGCCTATTTCAAGGTAAAGAGGAAGTCCGTTGTTAAAAGTTTCGTTCCATTTGCCTGCGTGTTCTTCAGGATTTTTTACAAAAAAATCGCAAACCGCAAGTTCAGGCTCTGCCCATTTTTTCTTTCTGATTCTCATAATGTAAAATTATGCACTTAATGTGCATCTCCTCATAAATATTCATCATACTATTATATCAAATTATTACAGATATTGCAACGAATATTTAATAAATAATACATTGCTTAAATGTATTTAATCTTATCGTTACATACTTCCGATTTTGTAAAGCTGGTGTTACCGAATCTTTCAGAAAGTTTACGGCAAAGCGGAGATATTACAATATCTTCGGTTTTAAAATGTCCTGCGTCAACAATTGAAATTCCGAGTTCGTTTGCAAGTAGAATTTCGTGGTGTTTTATTTCACCTGTAAGCAGAACATCGCCTCCCTCATAAAATGCACTTTCCACATTGGAACCGCCTGCTCCCGACGATACTGCGACTTTGTGAATCTCGTTTTTTACATTAGTGTATCTCAGTCCGCTGCAATTGAGATTTGTTTTTACGGTTTTTGCAAAACTTTCAATATCCGTGTCGAGTTCGCCCATAAAAAGACATTCGCCGCTTTTGCAAAGCCTTGCGTTTTTAAGTCCCACTGCGTTTGCAAGGCAAAGGTTTACACCGAAACTTTCGGATAAATCAAGGTTTGTGTGCATACAAACGGCAGAAATGTTTTTTTCCGCAAGACGGTAGGGAACAGAGGAGGAATCAAGTTTTTTTATTGCATTAAAAATAACGGGGTGATGACTTATGATAAGCTCTGCGCCGAGCCTATCTGCTTCGTCAACGACCTCGTTTGTTATGTCAAGAGCAACAAGCACACGGCTTACAGGTTTGTTTTTACTGCCTATAAGCAGACCGCAGTTATCGAAATCCATAGCGGTATCAACGGGTGCAAATTCCTCAAAAAATTCAAGTATATCTTTTATTGTAGTCATCAGAGCATCTCCCTTAGCTTTTTTGCGATTTCAGCGTAACGGGCATCGCCCTTTGCCTGTTTTTCAAGTTTTGTTATTTGCTTTTCTGTAAAAAGCCTGTGTGTGGATTTTACGGACGGCTGCAGCTTTGCACAATACAGCTCGGTTTGTGTGTATTCGTGCTTTTTGCCCGAATAGCTTGCGAGAAGTACGGTGTAGCATTTTCCTGCGGCGGTACAGCAGTCCTGTTTTAAAATTTCAAAACCGTTGTCAAAAAGGTATTTAATCAAAACTTCACTCTTGGTCATCGGCTGTAAAATAAAGTGCTTTTCGCTGTTCTTTGCATATGCACAGCTGTCAAGAATAGTGGCAATGAGTTCCCCGCCCATACCTGCGATTACAAAATCGTCAGCCTCGTTTTCGGCTATGTTTTCAAGTCCGTTTGAAAGTCTTGCGGAAATCAAATGTTCGGCGTTAAAACTTTTTATTGCAGCCCAGCCTCTTGAGAGAGGTTCGGGGTTAATGTCGGCGGCAATGGCAGACGGGCAGGTGCCGTTAAGGCACAGCCACAGCGGAAGATATGCGTGGTCTGTGCCAATATCGGCAAGCCTTGCGTTTTGCCTTACAAAGCCCGCACACATTCTAAGCCTTTGGTCAAGAGATATTTTATTTTGCAAAATTAATCAATCCTTTCAGCCCGAATGTGATAAACGGACAAATTATTTGTTTACAATCCGGTTGAGAACATCAATAAGCTCGTCGGCATTTGCACCGTGAACCATACATGCCTCTTCAATTGTTTCGCCTCTTGATGCAGGGCAACCAAGGCAGTGCATACCAATGCTGAAGAAAGCCTCGGCAGTTTCGGGATATTTGTCGAGAACATCACCGATGATAGAATTCTTTGTGATTTCCATAATTAAAAACCTCCTTGTCGGCAAAGCCAAAATTAAATCTAAAAGCAGATTTATCCGCCAAAAACGGTATTTTAGCGGATAAATCATTATAACATATTTTTTAACCGAAAGTCAAAAAATATATATTAAATTTTAGGATTTTTTACTTTGCTTCGGCAAAGGTAAACTTTCCGTCTGCAAAGTCGCATTTAACCTTGCTTTTTGCTTTAATTGTGCCGTCAAGCATTTTCTCCGAAAGCGGATCTTCAATGTCTGATGTTATGGCACGGCGAAGAGGTCTTGCACCGTAGACTTCGTCAAAGCCCTTGTCGGCAATTGCGGAAATAGCCTCGTCTGTAAATTCAATTTCAATTTCCATATCGGACAAACGCTTTTTAAGACCTGCAAGCATCTTGACTGCAATTTCTTTAATCTCGTCCTTGCTGAGTCTGTCAAATACTATGATGTCGTCAATACGGTTAATAAATTCGGGACGGAAAGCCTTTTTAAGTTCGCCGAGCACAAGCTCCTTGGTGTTTTCGGTTTCCTTGTTTTCACTGTTTTCATCGGTAAATCCGAGTGAACTGTGCTTTTCCGTAAGAAGTTTTGCACCTATGTTAGATGTCATAATGATAACAGTGTTTTTGAAGTCAACCGTTCTGCCCTGTGAGTCGGTAAGTCTGCCGTCATCAAGGATTTGGAGAAGAATGTTGAATACATCCGGGTGTGCCTTTTCGATTTCATCAAAGAGGATTACCGAGTATGGTTTCCTTCTTACCTTTTCCGTAAGCTGACCGCCCTCGTCAAAACCGACATATCCTGGAGGTGAACCTACAAGACGGGATACCGTATGCTTCTCC